>Ga0209187_1000150_pt1 | contig 150505 bp, 92 predicted proteins | sample BantaG_FD_187430 | JGI IMG/M metagenome (GOLD analysis project Ga0209187, IMG submission 187430) | Marine algal microbial communities from Bantry Bay, Ireland - BantryBay_4 metaG (SPAdes) (version 2) | ecosystem: Host-associated > Algae > Red algae > Unclassified | place: Bantry Bay, Ireland...
AAGAAGCTATTTTAGACTTTTTTAAAGATATTAAATCTTACAAACAAGAGTTGGAGACTTTATTAACCCTTAATTTCACTATTTTGGGGCAATAAGGTATTTCCCAAAACCAATTAATTTTGTGTATACCAATGGAACAATCTGATTGGAAAATTCATTTTGGTAACAAATGGGACGAATACAAAATTGCCAAAAATAAATATGATTCAAACAATACAATTGCAAATAATCAGGGAATTTGGTCTTGAATAATGATTCAATGTTTTTAATATTAACTCAAGTTTCGCATGTCTAATGCATTTGTTTATTAATACTTCATCACCGTCTAAAAACGCAAGAAGTAGAAATCCGCGTTGCTTGCATCTGCGTTATCCGTGTTCTATTAAACCAGAGGTGCAATTGACCTTTCTCTAATGGCATCTTCCACGGAAAAGCACATAAAGGTTTAAATCATGCTCAAAACTAGATAGAAAAGTTGTGAGCTGCCAGGATTTTATATATATTTAGGGAGATGTTATGAAAATGCAAAGGGAAGGACCATATTCACAACGGAGAGGTTAAAGTAATATGGTTTGTATTACTGTGCTTCTTCCATTCAATAACACAACACATACCAACCAATGACCCTCGAAGAACTAAAAGAAACTGTACGCAAATTAATTGGTGGAGCTAGAACAAAAGAAGCCATTGCCAAAATTACCAATTGGGCAAAGGAAAATAATCAAGAGCGATTAAAAACAGATGTTTCCACTATACAGGGAACCTTTGCAGAGCTAAATCGTGAAAAAATGCTAGGCTTATTATCTAGCTCAGAAGCATCCACTAGACAAAATAAAATAACTTACAGCGTTTTGGATTTATTGGATAATGTAAATAGCAATAACCCAATTCCAAATAATCCAAACGTAAATAACCCTCCAGCCACCTCATCTAAAAAGATGAAAATTTTGATGCTGACGGCAAACCCTGCTAATACCACTAAGCTGAATTTAGATAAGGAACGTTCTGATATTATCCAAAAATTGCAGCAAAAGCAAGAGTATTTTAGAATTATTCTTGAAAAGACTGTTAGTAGATCGGAATTCAAAGAGTTTATTCAGAGGGAGCAACCTGATATTTTGCATTTTTCAGGACATGGAGAGCAGGCTGGGATCGTTGTGCAAGATGATGATAAAAGGGATGGCGAGATTATTAATACCAAAGGATTAAAGAGCCTTTTTAAGTTTTTAAAAAAACATGTAAATATCAAAGTTGTTTTATTAAATGCTTGCCATACACAAGAACAAGCTGCTACCATTTCGGAATATGTAGATTATGTTATTGGGACCAATGTAGCAATCGGTGATTCTGCTGCAAATGCATTTAGCTGTGGGTTTTATTATCAATTGGCTGAAGGCAAACAAACGAATATTGAAGATGCATTTGATTCTGGTCGGGTAGAGGCAGTAATGAAAGGCGCAGATGAGGAAAATTTTGTAATTTACAAGAATGGAGAGTTAACAGAGATTTCATAAGTGAAATGAAACAAATAAGTACCTCCAAATTTATGATTAGATTTTTTCGATTTACAAGGCGTTGAAAGTATTGCATAGCCGAGCTACGTGATGCTTTTAACAACGAAGGAAATTGGAAAAAGATGATAATAAATTGGAGGAAGTTATTTATTTCGTTTCACTAAACATTCAAAATACCCTTATGAAAGTAATATTTGTACACGGCAGAGACCAACAATACATAGCCCCTCGACAACTCCGAGCCAATTGGCTCACAGCTTGGGAAAAGGGATTGGCAAAATCCGACCTTGCCCTACCTCCCGAAGACAGTATTCACACACCCTATTATGCAGATACCCTTATTGAACTCATGGAAAAATTGGTTCAAGAGGAAAAAGGAGAGGCAACCCGCAGCGGCTCAGATGGCATCAATGAAGCCCAAGAATTAGACTTCACAAAAGAATATTTAAAAGAAATTGCACTGGCAACTTCTACGACCTTTGAGGAACGAATGGATGTGAAAAAAATGGCCGAAGAAGAACGAGGTCCACTTAATTGGAAGGCAGTACAAAAACTTGCAGGTTTCCTAGATAAAAAAAACATTTTTGGCGACTATCCCATAAAAATAGCCACAAGAGATGTATTTGTGTATTTGACCCAAAATCATATCAAAGAAGCCGTGAATAAGGTTGTGGAAAATGCTTTTGATGCAACGCCTTGTGTGGTCGTAGGTCATTCTTTGGGTTCAATAATAACCTATTTAGTTCTTAAAAATAATCCTAACTACCATGTTAAAAAATACATCACCATCGGTTCGCCTTTGGGGATGACTTCCATAGCCAAATATTTAGAACCTCCCTTAGTTATGCCAAAATGCATCAAAGGAGAAGCAACAGATCGTTGGTATAACGTGTACGATGAAAGAGATTATGTTGCCCTACATCCTTTAGACAACAAGCATTTTAACAATGGCTTTGAGATAATGAATAGCACACACGTAAAAAATAAAACAGCTTCTCGGCACGGAATTGCTGGTTATTTAGATGATAAAATTATTGCCAAATCTATTTATGATGCAATGTTTGTTTAAACGCAAAAAGCATTCTCGCATTCTCGCATTCAAGCATTCTCGCATTAGAAACAAAAAAAACCATGTCAAAACTAGCCCTAAAATTAATCCAAAAAGCCAAAGAAACCAAAGCTAAAAAATTGGATTTAGGAAATTGCGGATTAACCGAATTACCAGATGAACTTTTTGAATTAGAAGCGTTAGAGGAATTGCATTTGTGTAATGAGGGTATGCGCTATAATCATGCAGCAAAGGGTGGAATTTCTTTTGTAACTTCTTCTGTAACTAGAAATAAAGGGAAGGAAAATAATATTAAATATTTTTCTGACAAAATTCAACAACTTCAATCTTTGAAAATTCTTTGGTTTTCTGGCCCTTATTCTAGTAAATGGCAATTAAGTCTATTGAAAAGTTTAGGAATTTTGCAAATAAAGGATTTAAGCCCTTTAGAAAATTTAGAAAAGCTTAAAGTTAATAATACCCAAGCAGGCTATTTAAGTCCATTGAAAAATTTGAGAAATTTGGAACAACTTGATGTTTCGGGAACTCAGGTAAGCGATTTAAGCCCGTTGAAAGATTTTGAAAATTTGCAACAGCTTTATGTTACAGGAACACAGGTGAGCGATTTAAGCCCTCTGGAAAATTTAATTAATCTTGAAATTTTGGGGCTTGGAGAAACTGGCGTAATAGAAATTGATACTTTAAAATATTGTAAAAATCTCAAAGCAGTTTATCTATGGGGAACCCAAGTAATTGATTTAAACCCCTTGAGAAATATGGAAAACTTGCGACAGCTTTCTATTTCCGAAAGTCAAGTATGTGATTTAATTCCATTAAAAGACTTAAAACTTTTAGAACAACTTGATGGTTCCTCTACACAAATTACTGATTTAAATCCTCTGATAAATTTAGATAATTTGCAATATCTTAATATTTCTCAGACCAAAGTAAACGATTTAAGTCCGTTGAAAAAACTAATTGAAAAAGGAATTTCTGTCAAATGGTCAAAATACAAGGGTGGAATAAATGTCGAAGGTTGCCCACTCACAAATCCCCCCATAGAAATCGCAAAACAAGGAAATGAAGCAATCCTTAATTACTGGAAACAAATTGAAGCACAAGGAGGCACCGAAACCATCAATGAAGCCAAACTGATTATTGTAGGCGAAGGTGGCACTGGAAAAACGACCTTATTTAGTAAATTACTTGATCCTGAATTTGATTTACACAAAACACCAACCGAAGAAACGCAAGGCATCAATATCCACGAAGGATTAGAAATCAAGGACGGTTTTTTAGCGAATTTATGGGATTTTGGGGGGCAGGAATTACAATATATGACGCATCAGTTTTTCCTCACTCCCAATGCGGTTTATGTATTGATGATGGAAGCCAGAGGGGAAGCTCCCAATCTAGCTTATTGGTTTAAAATCATTAGTTTATTGGGGAAGGATAAATCGGGTGGCAAAGTGTCCTTGATCATTGTATTAAATAAAAAGAAAGGCAGTACAGGAATGCCACAATATCAAGACCTCTTAAAAATCTATGCCGATGATTTTGATTATCAATTTATAGAAGTGGATTTGGCAAAAAATGATAGTCGTTGGGAAAGCCTAAAGGAAGCTATTGAACAACGCCTAATCAATCTGCCCATTGTGAAAAATGAACTGCCCAAGCAATGGAAACCAATTCGGGAATCACTGCGAAAAACCGCCTCAGAACGTCCTTATATTGATGCCTCTCGTTTGCATAATTTATGCGAGCCGTTTAAAGTGATAGAGGAGGCTGACCAATTTTTAATGACGGAGTATTTACATCAATTGGGTTCGGTGCTGCATTTTCAAAGTGCGGAAGATAATTTGATGGATTTAATTGTCCTAAGCCCAGAGTGGGTAGTGGAGGGCGTTTATACCGTACTTAAAAATGAACGGATTAGAGAAAAGCAAAAGGGAAAATTCACGGCAAACGATATGACAAAAATCCTTTGTGCGAATGAATATAAAATCGGTGAAGAAGAAAAAAAATACACAAAAGTAGATGCCCAAAAGCTAATCCAATTGATGTCCAAAAATAATTTTGACATTTGTTATAAATCTGAAAGCGGTAATTATGTAGCCGCACAATTACTGCCCGATGATCGTCCAGATAATTTTGCTTGGAATAAAAATTTTAATATCACTTTACAGTTTCGCTATCAATATCCCATTATGCCCAAAGGCCTAATGTCTCGCTTGATTGTTCGTCTAAGCGATTATCTGGAAATTATAGAGGGGCAGGAAATTGTTTGGAAAAAAGGAGCAATTTTAAATATGGAATTTGATGATTCTATTTGCCGAGTATTGATGCGAGAAGAAGATGGCGAAACCAAAACTGGCTTGCGACAAATTGTAATTGAGGTATTAGAAGACAATCCTCCTTATCGCAATCGCAAATATGCGCTACAACGAGTGCGTCAAGAAATAGAATCGCTACACAAAAGATGGTTTAAAAACATTACTTCTGAACAAATTATTCCTTGTAATTGCAGCGATTGCAAAGATAATGAAACTCCTTTTACTTTTGAACTTACCGAATTAATGAAACTAAAAAAGGGACGTGCTTATTGTAATAATCTAGAAGAATTTGTACCGTTGCAACAATTGCTGGAAGGGGTTTATGAAACTGAGGAAATTTTGTCTTTTGCTGAAGATGGGAAAGGGTTTGATTAGATTTAATTACGAATTACGAAATGCATCAAACCACGAACCACAATTTAAAATACACACTACGTAGAGACAAGGCATGCCTTGTCTTAATCTTGGCTGCAAATCTTGGCTGCAAATCTTGGTTGAATGATATTTGCCAAGTTTTTCCAATATTTTGTATCTAAAGTTATCTTTGCAGCCAATTAACCAAAATCAAAATAGAATATTGGAAAAGAAAACAGTTGCAATCATAATAATGTTTGTGTTTACATTTGCACAATTAAATGCTCAAATTGTTACGGACAGACCTGATCAAACAGAAAGTTCATCGACTGTCGGAAGTGGAAATCTACAACTTGAATCTGGTTTGTTGATAGGCTTTGAAGGGGAAGACCAAAATTCAAATCGGCAAATATTGGCTCCGACAAATTTGTTTAGATATGGAATAACCGAAAGTGTAGAACTCAGGTTGTTAAGCCAATTTGAAACATTTAAAAACAATGATGTCTCTTTTCAAGGAATAAGCGACCTCGAAATTGGAACAAAAATACAAATACTCAAAAATGAGGAGCAAACAACAGAAATTGCATTCCTTACTCATTTAATAATACCATCTGGAACAAAAGAGTTGACAAGTGATAAAGCTGGATCAATTAGCAAACTTTCTATCTCTCATGTGATAAATGAAAAGATGGGAATCGGATACAATTTGGGATACAATTATTTTGGAGAAGGCAAAGGCGACCTGACTTACTCTTTGGCATTTGGAATTAGTGTAAATGACAAAGTTGGGATTTATGTTGAACCATATGGTGAATTAGCAGAATTGGAGGAACACATCTCAAATTTTGATGCAGGGGTGACTTATTTAGCAAATGAGAATCTTCAGTTTGATCTTTCTTTTGGATCAGGAATCAATAAAAGAATGAATTACATTTCTGTAGGTTTTAGTTGGCTGATATTAAACGATAAGAAATAGCAATTTATAAAATATACGACAACAAAGAATGCGTTTCTGAATATTGATTGTTGGGTATAAATACGCTATATTTACTTTAAATAATTACGAATTGTTCAACCGACCGTCGGATCGAACAATTTGAATAAAACCACAATCCACAATCTAAAACGCACATACGGTAGAGACAAGGCATGCTTTGTCTAATCTTAGTTGCAGGAAACTCCAAAGTCAATTACAATGTAGATCATTTGTCAAGTGGCTTGTATTTTTATAAAATATCAAACAGCAAAGAATGTAAAGAATACCTTGGTAAGCGTTTGATAATTACACATTAATGTTATATATTGGTGTTTGAACGTCATTTTTAGAGTAAAATAACGTTTAAGTGCTAACTTTTTGACTATCAGATTGTTAGTGTTGTTCTTAATAAAGTGAAAATAATAAGTTAGACCAAGTTGACAAAATATTTTTCTCTTATACAAAGAAGGAAGAGTATTGCATAGCAGGGCTACGGAATGCTTTTCCAGATGCAGTATAAGGGGAAAAGATGAAGTCAAATGGTCTAAGTTATTGTTTTCGCTTTATATGATTCCCGAACCAACACACACCAAACATGAAAAATTGGATTACCCCGATTGCCTTCATTTGCATTTTAGCGCAAATTTCAGTATCAATTACTGCTCTGCATGGAGCTGAAACATTACCCGAAAACAATAATTTACTTTTAGTAGACGAAGGATGTACAGATCCAACTGCCTGTAATTACGAAATGTTTGCAACGATAGACGATGGGTCTTGTTATTATGGGACTTCAACCTGTCCTGGCGATTTTTGTAGCAATGATACGAGCTGTATTGCTCCAAATTCGAGAGAAGTAGATGCAAAAATAACTGCTACTACTTCAGGTTGTGCTGACAATTTTTATTGTATAAATATTGAAGTGAGAGGGCAGGGTGGTGCCGATTATCTCGGTGGCGCATCCATTAGGTTTAATTATGATCCCTCCGTTGTTTACTTTAGTGGATATACAGATTATTCAAATGGCGATTCTAATCCCATTGTTATTCAAAATGCTGGCTTTTATACTTCCTTAAATTTTGATAATGATCAATCAACGGTCAGTTCTGGTTGTAATATATATGGCGCAACACCTTACTCTGAGCATTCTTTTGATGGGCAAATTCCAAGCGATTTCCTAATTACGATTTTCTTAGACCTTGAAACAATCGTTACTCCTGAAGGAACGGAGATAATATTTGCCTGTCCGTCAATTGAAGATACGTGGACGGTGGTTAATGAAATTTGTTTTGAGGTAATAGATCCAAATGGAAACCCCAATTTTCAGTTTGCAGGTATTCAAAACAGTCCTGTCAATCAAACAACTACTGGAGGTACAAATTTTAATGATGATTCAAATGAGCCTGAAGGTAAATATAGGAATGGTACGCTAAGTGGGCTTACTACACCATTTAGTGAAGTTTGTAATGAAGATATGAATGCTTGTCAATTGACTATTCCGATGCCTTACGCTGGTTGGCACTTGATTTCAAGTTATTGCAAGCCTTTAAATGACAGCATTGAAGCTGTTTTTCGACCAATTGTTTCGGACATCATTCAAGTAAAAAATCTAACGGGTCAGGTCTACATTCCTTCCTTTAATAATTTTAACAATGGCTTGGATTTTTGGGATATAAATGCTGGGTATTTAGTAAAAACATTTGACTCAGTAGACTTAGGTATTGTAGGAGGTCAGAAAGTCGATTTAAATGTAGATAATATTCCATTGTATACTGGTTGGAATTTAGTCGCGTATTGGTTGCAAGGAGATACTGATCCAATTGATGTATTTGACAACATTTCAACCGATGTGATTCAAGTGAAAAACTTGTCTGGTGTTTATGTTCCGTCTTTTAATAATTTCAATAATATGGGCAACATGGCTGCGACCAGAGGTTACTTGGTTAAAATGAATACTGCAAATACTTTGACTTACAATGCAGCTGATATTTTACCAAAGCCTGTACCTGGCAGTATTTCTGACACTGAACGACTTACGCCCATACATTTTACCAAAAAAATTAAACCAAATCCAAATACCTCCACGATGATTGTGCTCAATGATGAAAGCAATAATTTAAGTTTCGGAGATGAATTGGGCATTTTTACGAAAGACGGATTATTGGTCGGAGCTTTTGTTTATGAAAATGATTTAATGGGTGGTTTAATATTTGGCGATGATGAAACAGAAGAAGGCGTAGATGGTATTTTGGAAAATGAAAACTATGTATTTAAAATTTGGGATAAATTATTGAATACAGAACGATCAGTTGAAATGGAAATTGTCCAAGGAAATTCATCATACAAAAAAGATGATTTATGTGTTGTAGGATTTAAAACGTATAATATCACTGGCATAAATGCAATTGATGTTTTGTCAATTTCAGTAACTCCACATCCAGCAAGTTCCCAAATTACTTTTGACATTAATTTATCAAAAACAGAAAATTTCACCATAGAAATATACAATGTATCAGGCAAATTGGTGGAGTTGGTTTTTAATGGCAAATTGACTATAGGAAGCTCTAAAATAGATTGTAATGTAGATCATTTGTCGAGTGGTTTGTATTATTGTAAAATATCAAACAGCCAGAAATACTTTACAGAACGTTTAATAATTACGCACTAAGACCTTAATTGGTCCGATATTTGATATAGAGATGGTCTAACCCATAAATAAATTGTCGATTTTAGCAAGATCACCAATTTATTGGGTAAAACAAGACTTAGTGTTTAAATATAAAAAGGTCTTAAAGAAGTAGGTTTTAGTGTGTATAAATGAATTACTGAAAGTTTTGTCTTATTCATTTTGTATATTATTAATTACTTGATGCCTAAATTTTATATATTTGCTGTTTATTCCCTTTTTGTGGCATAAGCAGGGCTTTGGTAATTGACAATACCTAGTCTAACACTTCAGCAGAATAGAATCATATGATGATTATTGAGAAAGTAGCCAAGCTGACTTGTTTTTGAACAATTCTTTAGAATAATGTAATTATATTCAGATACTAATAGATTTTATATTTTACTAGTCTGTTAGTGTTGTTCTATTTTTGAACTAATACCAACAACGATGAAAAATTGGATTATCCCAATTCTCTCTATTTGCACTGTAACGCAAACTTTATCCTCCATTACTGCTCTATATGGAGCAAGTGAAATTGTAAACAGCAATGTTTTACTTTTAGAAGATGGATGCACCGATCCGTCAGCCTGTAATTATGAGCTAAATGCAATTACTGACGACGGTTCCTGTTACTATAATACTTCAACTTGCCCTGAAGATCTCTGTAATAATGATGTAAATTGTGTTGCTTCAAATCCAAGGGAAATTGATGCAAAAATGGTTGCAACAAATAGAGGTTGTAACGACAACTTGTATTGTATGAAAATTGAAGTAAGAGGTCAGGAAGGAGCTGATTATTTAGGTGGAGGTTCTATTCTATTTAATTATGATCCATCAGTACTTGGTTTTGATGGCTTTACTCTATATAATCCAGATACTCAAGAGGATGAACGGGTGGGATCAATAGGAACTTATACTTCAATAAATTTTGATAATGATCAAACCTCATTGAGTTCAGGCTGTAATTTATTTAATGCATCTCCTTATTCTTCACATGCTTTTGATGGTCAAATTTCAGGATTATTTTTAATAACTATTTTCTTGGATCTTCCAACAACTGGAACACCACCAGATGAAACTGTTTTCGCGTGTCCGTCAGTTCAAGATACTTGGACCGAATTTGCAGAAATTTGTTTTGATGTGAAAAATCCAGATGGAGATCCCAATTTTCAGTTTGTAGGTACTCAAAATGGTCCTGCTGGAATCTTTGGGACTCAATTAAACAATGACTCAAACGATTCTAATTTTAAATATTGGAATGGAACACTCAGTGGTCTAAATACACCGTTTAGTGAAATTTGTAGTACAATGGAAGTAATGGGTTGTACCAATTTGCTTGCTTGTAATTATGATATAAATGCAACAATAGAAGATGGTTCTTGTGTTTATGAAACGTCTTGTGATATTGATCCTTGCACGGGTGGTGGAATTCAGACTTGGGATAGCGCAACGTGTACTTGCGTATTACAAACAACAACCGTATTAGGTTGTGCTGATCAAATAGCTTGTAATTTTAATCCATTAGCGAATTGCAATGACGTATCCTGCATTTATGAATCGACTTGTGATGTTGATCTTTGCACGGGCGGAGGAATTCAGGCTTGGGATAGCGCAACTTGTGCTTGTGTATTACAAACAGCAACAGTATCAGGTTGTACAGATCCATCAGCTTGTAATTATACAGCATCTGCAAATTGCAATGATGCATCTTGCCTTTATGAGTCTACTTGTGACGCGGATATTTGTACGAATGGCGGTGTTTATGTTTGGAGCGATGCTATTTGTGGTTGCGAATTGAGTGAGGCAACAATAGAAGGTTGTACTGATGTTTCAGCCTCTAATTATAATCCATTGGCAAACTGCGATGATGGTTTTTGTGATATTGATGTAGTTTATGAATTGAGTATTCCAATGCCTCATGCTGGTTGGCACTTGATTTCAAGTTATTGCAAGCCTATAAATGATAGTATTGAAGTGATATTTAAACCGATTATTTCAAACATCATTCAAGTAAAAAATCTCACGGGTCAAGTTTATATTCCTGCCTTTAATAATTTTAACAATGGTTTGGATTTTTGGGATGTAAATTCAGCTTATTTTGTAAAAACGGCTGGCTCTTCAACTCTAAATATTAAAGGTGAACAAGAAGTTGATTTAAATGTTGATAATATTCCTTTATACGAAGGCTGGAATTTAATTGCTTATTGGCTAAAAGGAGATGCTGATCCAATAGATGTATTTGACAATCTGTCTTCAGATGTCATTCAAGTGAAAAACATGACGGGTGCTTACGTTCCATCTTTCAATAACTTCAACAATATGGGGCGTATGACTGAGACAGAAGGTTATCTGGTTAAAATGAATGCCGCAAATTCTTTGTCTTATAATATGACGAATATTTTACCAACACCAGTAGACAGTATTGAAAGACTAAAACCCATTTATTTTACCAAAGAATTTAAAGCAAATCCAAATACATCTACGATGCTTGTGCTCAATGATGAAAACAATAACTTAAATTATGGAGATGAGTTCGGTATTTTTACTGAAGACGGTTTATTGGTGGGAGCTTTTGTTTATGAAAATGATTTAATGGGCGGTTTGATATTTGGAGACGATGAAACGGAAGATGGTACTGATGGTATTTTGGAAAATGAAAACTATGTCTTTAAAGTTTGGGATAAAATGTTAAATACAGAACGAACTGTTGAAATGGAATTTGTGCAAGGAAAATCAAATTATAATACAAATGACTTGTGTATTGTTGGATTCAAAGCAGATGATATTAATGGTGTAAATGCTATAAATGGCGTATCTATTTCTGTAAATCCAAACCCAGTAAGTTCTCAAGTTACTTTTGACATTAATTTATCAAAAACAGAAAATTTCGCTATAGAAATCTACAATGCTGCTGGTCAATTAGTGGAGATGGTTTTTGAAGGAAAATTAACAACAGGAAATAATAAAGTAAATTACAATGTAGATCATTTGTCAAGTGGTTTGTATATTTATAAAATAACAAATGACAAAGAATACATTACTGATCGTTTGACGGTTACAAATTAATTCGCAAGTATGTAGAGACAAGGCATGCCTTGTCTCTACATACTTGCGGACCCAAACAAAACATGCCTTGTCTCCCCTTTGCGACCCCAAATAAAACATGCCTTACCTCCTCTATAGTGCTATACCAACCTAGACAAAATATGTATCATTGCAACAATTGAAGTAGTGTCTCATCACAATTGTATCATTAAAGCATTGAATCATTGTAACATTCTCGCATTCTCACATTCTCACATTCTCGCATTCTCGCATTCTCACATTCTCGCATTCTCACATTCTCACATTCTCACATTCTCGCATTTTATTGAAGCATTAAAGCACTGTAACATTGAAGCATTATTTTGAAAGCGTAAGATTTTTAATAGAAAAACTCTTTTTGTTTGACCTATTTTGGTTATTTTTGCGTTAGGTATATTAGTTGTAGGAGTTGAGGTCTATTCTTTCAAAATCGGACACTTTGTACACCGTAAATTAAATAATGACTGGTTTTGGCTTTTAGCTCTTAGCTTTTGGCTTTTAGCTTTTGGCTCTTAGCTTTTGGCTCTTAGCTTTTGGCTTTTGGCTTTTAGCTTTTGGCTCTTAGCTTTTGGCTCTTAGCTTTTGGCTCTTAGCTTTTGGCTTTTGGCTCTTAGCTTTTGGCTCTTAGCTTTTGGCTCTTAGCTTTTGGCTCTTAGCTTTTGGCTCTTAGCTTTTGGCTCTTAGCTTTTGGCTCTTAGCTTTTGGCTCTTAGCTTTTGGCTCTTAGCTTTTGCTCTTAGCTTTTGCTCTTAGCTTTTGGCTCTTAGCTTTTGGCTCTTAGCTTTTGGCTCTTAGCTTTTGGCTCTTAGCTTTTGGCTCTTAGCTTTTGGCTCTTAGCTTTTGCTCTTAGCTTTTGGCTTTTAGCTTTTAGCTTTTGGCTTTTAGCTTTTGACCAATAGCCAAAGGCCAACAGCCAACAGCCAAAGGCCAACAGCCAAAATAGGTCAATATTTACTTTACGATGTACTTAGCTTAATCAACATGCCCTTGGTCTTGTCGAAGACATTACGAAAAACAACAATTAACAAAAATATAACGTTGTTCATAATATGAAAAAATATACGCTTACATTATTTATTCTTTTGATCTCTTATTTATCCATTTTGGCTCAATTTCCCAATGAATGGATAGATTATGACAAAACGTATTTCAAGTTTACCGTCTCTGAAACTGGAGTTTACAGGATTTCTTATGAGATTTTAGAAAATGCAGGCATAGATGTAGTTGGAAAAGATTTTCAATTATTTTGTAAAGGAGAAGAAATACCCATATATGTTACTCAAGATGGTTCTTTTGGATCTGGTGATTTTATCGAATTTTATGGAGAGTACAATGATGGATCTTTCGATACACAGCTTTTTGCGAATAAAAACCATCAATTACAAACCAAAAACAGTCTTTTTACGACAGCATCTGCCTACTTTTTGACAAGCACCGCATCTAACAGTAATAAGCGTTATGAGGCTGCTACAAATGACATTACAAATGCGCCACCGAAGGAAGACTATTTTATGTTTGAATCATATGAAACTTATTCAAATAATTTTCACTTTGGAGAACCGAACTATACTTCTGGAGCTTTCAGCTTTTTTTCTACATTTGACGAAGGAGAAGGTTTTACAGGTTCGATAATTAGAAATACTTATAACGAGCTTGATTTAGACAGTGACGGAGACATTGATACTATACTTCAAAATACAGGAGACACTTACAGAATATATACTGAAAATCTATATCCAGATGCTGATAAAAAAGCACGAGTAAAAGCCACGCTCGTTGGGAAAAATACTTCAACAGCAGTTGTTTGGGACAAACATGTGAGGGTTTCAATGTTCGAAGCTGGTCAGATCGATACAACTGTTTTTGTGGTAGATTCTTTCAAAAAATTTGAAATTAAGCAAATTGATTTTGATGTTGATTTAAAATACATTGAATCGACTCCTGACTTTGCAGGGAGAACAAGAACCAAAGTAAACTTTGTAGCAACTGATGGTGTTACCTACGGTTGGCCTTATGAATCTAAATTTGCAATGTCAATACTTTCGATTGATTATCCAAGAGATTTTAATTTTAATAATAAAGAGTATTTTGAGTTTGATTTATCTGTAAGTGAAGACAAGTATTTAGAAATAGAAAATTTTAATGGAGGTAGCAATCCAATTCTTTATGATGTAACAGATGGTACACGATTTATCCCTGTTCAGACTGATGGGAAATATAAATTTTTAATTGAACCCACTGCTTCTGTTTCTAGAAAATTTGTATTTGTAAATACAGATGAATCCAGTATGAAGATAAAACAAATAGAGCAACTAGATAAGAAAAATTACACAGATTTTAGTGGAGTGGAAGTGCAAGGAGATTATATTATTGTTACTCATAACAAATTGAGAGAAGGAACGGTTGACCAAATTAGTCGATATAAACAATACAGAGAATCTAATGTTGGTGGCTCTTATAAAGTTGCGATTGCAGACATAGAAGAATTATACGATCAGTTTGCTTGGGGAATAGATAAACACCCAATGGCAATGAAATTTTTCTTAAATTATGCATATAGTAATTGGGACAATCAACCTAAGTTAATAAATATAATTGGAAAAGGAGTGAGTTACCATAATACTAGAACAGACTCTTTGGCTAGGAGTGTTTGTTTGATTCCTCCTTTTGGTCATTCTGCAACAGATTTAATGTTTACTTCACAAACAACTCAAAATTATTTTCCAATAATGGCAATAGGTCGGATTCCTGCAAAAACACCTGATGAGGTAAGAGCTTATTTAGATAAAGTTGTCGAGTACGATGATTGGATTACAAATACCAAAGACTGTGATAAAATTACAGATAGAAAATGGATGAAAAACATCATTCACATTGCAAAAGGTTGGGGAAAGAATGAAACAGATAATTTTCAATTGAATTTAGATGTTTACAAGGAGGTTGTCATAAACGAAAATTTGGGCTATAACGTAGTGGAAGAATTTCAAGATTTGGTGGGAGCAATACCAGGAAATTTAGATAATAATTATGCACCTAACCCTGGTATAAAGACAAGGATGGAAGAAGGACTTGCATTTATTAATTACGTGGGACACTCTGCTGCCAAGGTTTCTTATTGGCAATTTGATATGCAGTCTCCAGCAGAGTATGATAATGAAGGGAAATATCCATTTGTATTGTCCAACTCATGTTTTGTGGGAAAAATCAGTGATTTTCATGATAAAACTTGTATGGGGGAGGATTATATTCTTGCCGATAATAGAGGAGCCATTGGTTTTCTTGCTGCTGTTGCTTTAAGTAGCCCGAGTTTCTTGCATTTGTTTAGTAAAGATTTTATAAAAAATCTTTCAATTGATAATTATGGAAAAACAATAGGCGAGTGCATTCAGTCAACGATTCAAGATATTTACGATCCTAATGATGACAATGTAAGGGTGGTTTGTAATGAGTTTACCTATGCTGGTGATCCTGCAATAAAGGCTTATCAATGGGAGCAACCAGAATATCTTTTAGATGATGCAAGTTTGAGCTTAAATCCTACAGAAGACCTTGATCCTGCCAATGTAAGTGAATTAGAAGTGAGTTTCCAACTTCAAAATTGGGGTAAATCCAATGCAACCGAAATGGTGGATGTAGTCATTTCTCAATACGATGATGAAAACAATTTAGTTAATGAATACATAGAAACAATTCAAAGTCCAGTTTTTGAAACAATGGTTGATTTTACGATTCCATTGGCTCTAAATTCACCTTCTGGCATTAATAAATTTGTTATAGAAATTGATGGAAATAAATCTTATTCTGAAGATTGTACCGAAAACAATATTGCTGAGAGAACTGTTGTCGTTACCAATTCTAACTTAGGAGGCTGCACCGATCAATGTGCGACAAACTTCAATCCTGATGCTGTCTTTAATGACGGATCTTGCCAAGAGTATGACAATACTTGTAATTCAGATTGTGAGGTAGGGGAAGCAACGATTTGGGATACCGAAACTTGTTCTTGTATCCTAGACTCAGAAATTAATTGTTCTGATGTTGAAGGTTGCACCGATCAATGCGCTCCAAATTTCAATCCCGATGCAAACATTGATGATGACTCTTGTACTGAATACAATACCGCTTGTAATGCAGATTGCTCATTAGGGAATTTGACAGAATGGGATGAAGAAGCATGCGACTGTGTGGCAGCAGTATTAACTATTTCTGGCTGCACCGATGCCACTGCTCTGAATTATAATGCAGATGCAAATTGTGATGACAACAGTTGTGAATTTGAAGGTGAAACAATTGAAGGTTGTACCGAGTCTTCAGCTTGTAATTATAATCCAGATGCTACTGTAAATGATGGTTCTTGTGATTTTGGAGTACCAGACTGTCTAGATGGTTGTAATGCAGTTTTAGGATGTGTCGATGTAGAAGCTCTTAATTATAATCCAGATGCAACTTGCGATGACGGCACTTGTGATTTTGGATCAGGAATAAATGACATAAATGCTTTTAGAATAAATGTCGGTCCATTACCTGCTAATTCAATAGTGAATTTCCATATGGAATTAACAAGCTCAAGCAATATAGAAATAGAATTATTCACAATTGACGGCAAATTAATCGACGTAATAGCCAACGATTTTTATCACCCTGGCAAAACAACAGTTACCTATTCCGTTAACAGCTTAAACAGCGGTTTGTACTTATACAGAATCAATGACGGTGCTGATGATGTAACGGGGAGAATATCGGTTGTTAGGTAAGGAGTTAAATAAAAAATAGGCACTCCGGGAAAAACAAAAAAAAGCGTGTCATCTCGTGTGCGAGTCCAACCAAATTTCTGAAGCGTAGCAAAAGAAATATCTGGTTGGACTCGCACACGATATCTCCTCAATGTTTAGGACGAAACCTGTTTTAACCCACAGTTTTTCCCGTAGTGCCCTGTTTTAATTTGTATTTGATTTTTTGGACGGAACATATCATTTCCAATTAAGTCGTCTCCCCGCTGTCCGCTGCAATGCATTGCATTTATTCTAGCCCGTCATTTCGCACTTGATGCGAAATCTCAAAGCGACAACGAATGACCTTGCAATACATTTCCACTCGCATCGGGCGTATTTTCGCAAATTTAGGTTCGCTGTTGGTAAGTTCGTCTTCCGCGCTTCCCTTGCGGCTATTATGACCAGCATTTAATCCATTTTTGATTTTATTTCAAGAACAAAATCTTCAGAGACATCTTCTGACTTTGACTTGTGAAGGTATTTTGTTGCCAAAATTGCCAATGCAAAAGGATTCGATAACTTAATAAGATCAGACTCCTTTTGATCTTTTACAACATATGTATTGAACTCATAGCTTCAATATGTGGCTTGTCCTTTTCCAATGTTTTTCTTTCTAAAGATACAACTTTTCAATCTTCATGGCAATTTTTTTCTATTTATCAATTTGGTATCTTGTATTTGTACCGCTTCTGGGCTATTGCAGTCAGTTTGTTCATAGCCAATCAGCTTTAATTCCCATGTTATTCAATTCATCAAGTACATTTTCTTTAGCATAACATAATATTGCTTTTTTCAAGTTAGGAAATTGTTTTGCATCTTTTGCGGTTTCAATGTCCCAATAATCTTCCCAACCTTCTCCAAATCGTAAAAGCTGCAAATAAATATCATTTCCACCATCTTGATATATTTCTGTTATTTCGTTTGCCAACCTTTTTGGTATTGGTAAATCTTTAAAATATTGCGTCACCTCTGATATTGGTTCGTAACCTTCTTTTTCAAGGTCAATATCCCTTTTAGTATACCAAATAACAAATTCAAATAGGTCAAATTCAGGTGTAATCAATTTTTTATTATACATAAGCTCTTGAATTATGGATAATTTAAAACCAAAATCGGAAAATTCAATCTGTTCTTCATTTGAGCTTTTGATAATATACTTACCTTTCGGTATTTCTGTAACTGAAGAGCCTTTAAAAGTACTTATTTCAATTGCTTCAATTTTGTTTTCATTAGAGTCAAACCAGACGCTAATATTATTCAAGACTAAAGCTCCCGATTGATCTCCGTCAAAAAGCTTAATTCTTTTGTCTTTATTTTTCTTATAGTAGGTTGTAATTTCTTCTTCTTCAAAATAGAATTTTCCAGTAAAAATTTCTTTAGGACTAAAATCAAAATCCTCTTTTTTTAATCCCAACAGCAAACTATCTATTGTGTTACCATTTTTTGAATAAGCTAAGATTCCTAATTCATCCCAAGTGTAGATTGTGTTGTGCTTTTTCTTAATACTTCTATTTGGGACCAATAATACATTCTCTAAAACCTTAATTTCAATTGGGAAATTTAGAGAAGTATCGTTAATCCTAAAATCATTTTGAGATAGTTTCAATGTAATCATACGGTCTTGGTTAATTGGCTACAATATATGTATTAAGATCATAGCTAATTTTGGTTTCTAAAAAATCATGTAAATTATTTTTCAATGTTTTTCTTGCTAAAGATATAGCTTTTCATTCGAAATACGTTATATTTAATAATCGAGACTTAATTTCATTATCAATTCTTATTATGCTACCAACAATGCTTCACAAAAGTACAATTTTGGGAAAATGTACCTGCTTTTTATTCATTCTATTGATTTCCACCTGTTTTGCATATGGGCAAAATGTCAATGATTGGATTGATTATGATAAAACACATTATAAATTTAATGTTTCAGAAACGGGTGTTTATAGAATTTCCCACCAAGTTTTGAGTCAGACGGATATTGATTTAATTGGGGAGCATTTTCAGCTTTTTTACAAGGGTGAAGAAATTCCTATTTATATTAGTACAGAAGGTGCATTTGCTGAAGGAGATTATATTGAATTTTATGGTGAAATGAACAACGGAACATTTGACACGCAGTTATATGAAGAACCAAATCATCAAATTCAGAATAAAACAAGTTTGTTTACAGATAAATCTGCTTATTATTTGACGAGTAATTCTTTAGGAAATAATAAAAGATTTGAGACAACAGAAAATGATATTTCTAATCCACCAGAAAAGGAAAGCTATTTTATGTTTGAATCAAATGAAGTGTATACTGATTTTTTTAACCGTGGCGCATTGTTTTTCTATGATTCATTTATTTACCCTGCTTCACCAGCTTACAGTGAGGGAGAAGGTTTTGTTTCTAGCATAGTTAGAAATTTGTATGATGAGGTGGATTATAATTATGACGGAATAATTGACAGCATTATTTATAATACAGGAGTAGATTTTGGTCTGTTAACAAATAATATTTATTTAGAGAGTGATGAAAATGTTAAAGTTCAAACAAGAGTGGTAGGTCTGGGTTCGAATGAAGCTCCACATTTTGATTTGCTAAGTAATAAAATTGAAATTTCAATAGATAGTATTGCATATGTAATGGATTCTTTTCCTAATCACCAGGTACAACAGTACGATTTTGAGGTAGATATAAATGCTTTAGCCAATGAGGTTGATATATTGGGTGATTTATGGACCAAAATTAATTTTAAAGCAGTTGATGGTATAGAGCCGATATTGGGTATTGAATTTAGAACCAAATTTACTTTAGGATCATTATCCATCGTATATCCAAGAAATTTCAACTTTAACGATAGTAAGACTTTTCAGTTTGATCTGGAAATTGATGCAGTTAAATATTTTGAGATTGAAAATTTTATTGGAGAAAATAATGTTGTCCTTTATGATTTGACAGATGCTAAAAGAATCGTTCCTGTTTATGAAGCGGATATTCATAAATTTAGAATTAATCCCACTAGTAATGTTAATAGAAAATTTATTTTATTAAATGTAAATGATGACAATGCTTCTATAAGAAAAGTAGAAAATTTAAAAGAGAAAATATTTACCAATTATAGCGATTTTAGCAATCAGGGAAATTACATCATTGTTACAAATAGTATATTGCGTGGTGGCAGTTTAGATCAAATTGATAGATATGAAACTTATCGGGAATCAGAGTTGGGAGGAATGCATTCAGTTGTGGCAGTTGATGTTGAAGAATTGTACGATCAGTTTGCTTGGGGAATAGACAAACATCCAATGTCTATTAAAAATTTCGTTAACTTTGCGATGGATAATTGGGAGAATCAACCCAAATTTTTAAATATTATTGGAAGAGGGATAGCCTATCATTATACTAGATTTGATAATGATGAAAAGGAAAATTGTCTAGTGCCAACTTATGGCAATACTTCGTCTGACTTTCTTTTTACGACAAAATCAACCCAGGATTATTATACTCAATTGGCATTGGGAAGAATTCCAGCTCGGACAAATGAAGATGTAATGGCATATCTGGATAAAGTTATCGAATACGATGACCAAATTTATCAAACAAAATCTTGCGATAAAATAAGGGATAGAGCTTGGATGAAAAACAGTATTCACATTGCAAAAGGGCGTGGATTTCCAGAAACAGACGAATTTAAAGAATATCAAGATGTTTATAAAAAAATTTTTTCTAAAGACTGTCTGGGTTATAGTTCAGTTAGGGAATTTGAAGACCATCTAAATGGATCACCAACGGATGGACCATTTTTCGAACAATATTCGGATGAATTGAAAGTGCATTTAGAATCTGGAGTTTCATTTGTTAACTATTTTGGGCAGTCAATGCTTAAGGCTAACGATTTTTCTGGTGGATATGATTATTATTGGCAGTTTGATTTGCGTAAACCGATAGAATATAATAATAAAGGCAAATATCCATTTGTTTTATCCAATGCTTCTTTTGTTAACAACTTAAATAGAAAGCGTGATGTGTATTGTATTGCTGAGGAATATGTATTGGCAAAAGACAGAGGAGCCATTGGCTTTCTCGGACCTACGAATTTTCCGCCTTTTACATTGATGCATTCATTTAGTAAGCAGTTGGTTCAAAATTTCTCAACAGAATTTTATGGTCAATCAGTAGGGGAGTGTTTGCAAAAAACCAAACAACAGTTTTACGACGCTTCTCAATTTAAAACGAGTTTGATATGTGATGAATACGCTCTTGCTGCCGATCCAGCAATAAAACTTTATCAATGGGAGCAGCCAGAATATTTGATAGTAGAGGATAGCTTGAAAATTTATTATGACGATCAATCAGATACGGTAATTATTAACCAAGTAAAAGCCAATATTTATATTCAAAACTGGGGAAAATCTAACTTGAAAGATACGGTTGAAATTTCAGTTTTTCATTATAGTGAAAATGAAGAACTTTTAAATATTTATACAAAAAAAGTACAAAGCCCTCTATTCGATGCTTGGGTAGAAATTGATCTTTTTTTAGATGTAAATTCAATGAATGCTTATGATAAATTTGTATTCAAGGTAGATGGAAATGATCAATTTCCCGAAGACTGTGAAGAGAATAACACGGTTGAGCGAATCTTTTGGATTGGTGATTCAAATTTAGGAGGTTGCACCGATCAATGTGCCACAAACTATAATCCTGACGCAAATTTAGAAGATGGTTCTTGTGAAGAGTATGATAGATCTTGTAATGTAGACTGTGATTTGGGTGCAATTACTGTTTGGAACATTACTTCTTGTTCTTGTGTGGATGTTATTGGAATTGATTGTGATGAAACTGGAATTTTTGAACTCGCTGGGACGAAGATTGAAGTCGGTCCTTCTCCTACAAATGCAATGATAAATTTCTATATGGAATTAGCAAATTCAAGCAATATCAAAATAGAATTATTTACAATTGACGGCAAATTAATAGACGTTGTTATCGACGATTTTTATCAGTCAGGAAAAACAACTGTTACTTACTCCGTTAGCAGTTTAAACAGTGGTTTGTATTTGTATAGAATCAATGATGGAATTGACGGTGTAATGGGTAGAGTTACGGTTTTCTAATTCGCAATTCCCTAATTCGTAATTTATATAATAGGCTTTTCCATTTCATATAAATCAAGAACTTTTCTCCAATAATTTTTTTCAGTTTTAGTAATGCTGTAACCAAATTTTTCAAAAAATCTATAATTATATATGCAATTATTACTTATCTTTTGGGTGATATCTAAATCCGACTAACTTAAAGTCTTCTTTATTTTTAATTTTTACCAAGGTATTTTCTCTATCAGACCATTTTTCATCATTGAAATCAATAATCACATTCCCAACTGTCTTTATTGCCTTGCGTTCATAATAATCAAATATTGAAAATTGAATGTTTGAGTCTTGAAGTGCTTTTTTTATTTCCTTCAAGTTCTTTGCTCTTTTGGCGTTGAGGAACTCAGGATTGATTATTATTTTATCATTTTCGAATTCCATAAGTTCAAGATATTTAGTGTTGAAACTGTCATTCTGAATTGACTTTAATCCATCTTCATCAAAAACGAATTCGTATCTACCATAGTGAATACCTTTTAATCGTTTACCAATGTTTATGTTTCCATCAGGTTCACCAAGTTTATCAATAACAATTTTTAAACTATCATTGACTTGAACCCGTCCAAATTCCCCTGTTCGAAGGAAGTCGCTAATATTAATCGTTTGTTTCATTATTTACTGGTAACCAATAGCTTTTACAATCTAAAATTCTATTAATCAAGCCGCTTGTAAACATTAGCCTTCGAAGTGTAGCAGGATCATTAATTCGATCAAATTTGCCATCTTCATTTAAGTAACCTTTAATTAATTGATTATCTATCATATGATTATAATTTGACACCTATTTTAATCGCCAATGAAGTTAATATATAATGAACTGCATTGCAATTGCACGCCTGCTGTTTTGAATCTAATTTTTGTATTGGAAATACGTCCCTCGAAAATATACCTAATTTTTCAATTACCAAAGTTGTTCTGACCAAAGTTTGCTTTTTTTTAAAAACATTCTCACATTCTCACATTCTCACATTCTCACATTCTCGCATTCAAGCATTCAAGCATTCTCGCATTCAAGCATTCTCGCATTCAAGCATTCAAGCATTCTCGCATTCAAGCATTCAAGCATTCAAAACAACCCTCGCCGTCCAAAAAAACGCTCTAAAGACCCATAATATCCTTAATATGAAACCAAATTTGCATTAGGATCATTGTCTCTAACATATCCAAGAGATTTTAATTTTAATGATGAAGAGTTTTTTGAATTTGAATTAGAAGTTGATAAGACTAAATATTTTGAAATAGAAAATTTCACAGGCGCAATTTATACTGTTTTATATGATTTAACTGAAGGAAAAAGAATCATTCCAACTTTTTCGGCAGATCAACATAAATTTAAAATTGAACCTACAGATAATATAAAGAGAAAATTTGTAATGATAAATGTAGCTCCAGAAAATACTCATATTTCTGGAATAAATTTATTAGAAAAAAAAGAATTTACAAATTTCTCTGCGAACGAAAATCAAGGAAATTATATCATCATTACCCATAATAAATTAAGAGATGGAGCAGTAGACCAAATTGAGCGATATAAAAATTACCGTGAATCTGAAGAAGGTGGTTCGTATTCTGTAGTTGTTGCAGACATAGATGATTTGTACAATCAGTTTTCTTTAGGAATAGAAAAGCACCCAATGTCCATAAAAAACTTTATCAATTTTGCGGTTGATAATTGGAACATTCAACCAGGATTTTTAAACATAATTGGTAAAGGAGTGCGTTATGACCAGACCCGTAGTAATGCTACTGAGGCGTATGAAACCTGTTTGGTTCCTTCTTTTGGAGTTACGGCATCTGATTTGATGCTTACGACAAAATCAACACAAGATTATTTTCCTCAATTGGCAGTAGGAAGAATTCCAGCGAAAACTTCAGAGGAAGTTAGAGCTTATTTGGATAAGGTATTTGAATACGAAAATTGGATGTCAATAACCAAAGCTTGTGAGAATATCTCAGACAGAGCGTGGATGAAAAATACCATTTCTATTGCAAAAGGATGGGGAACCCAAGAAACGGGTCGAATAAAAGATAAGCTAAGTATTTATAATAATAATATTACAAACGGTTTTTTAGGATACAATATGGTAGAGGAATTTCAGGATGCAGTGGGCGCATTATCATCTAGTCAAGAAAATTATTTTGAATTAAACCCTGGTATAAAGCCAAGAATAGAAGAGGGGCTTGCATTTATCAATTATATGGGTCATTCAGCCCCTAAAGTTTCTTACTGGCAATTTGATATGCAGCATCCATCACAATACAATAATGAAGGCAAATACCCTTTTGTTTTATCTAATGCTCCTTTTGTAGGAAAGTTCAATGATTTTTATGACAAAACTTGTATGGCGGAAGATTATATTTTAGCTGATAACGGTGGTGCTATTGGTTTTTTAGGTTTGCCAGCATTGCTTATGCATGACACTATGCACATTTATGCAAATAAATTTATGGAGAATATTTCCTATGATAATTTTGGAGAAACAATAGGCGAAGCCATGAAAGCAACCACTGTGGATATTTATGATGAAGATCCTATTAATAAAGTGCTCAGTTGTGAATATTCACTTACGGATGATCCTGCTATTAAATTGTATCATTGGGAACAGCCTGAATATTTATTGGTAGAGGATGACTTGTCTTTAGAGCCGTCGGGAGAGTTAAACCTAAGTGAAGTAACAAAATTAGATGCCAAGTTATATTTCCAAAATTGGGGTCAAACAAATATTGATGGAATGGTTGATGTTGTTATTTCTCAGTATGATGAAAATGAAAATTTGGTGAATCAAACGACCCAAACAATTGAGAGTCCAAAGTTTGATGCTTGGTTAGAATTTGAAGTACCATTGCCAATGGATTCTCCTGTAGGATTAAATAAATTTGTATTCAAGGTAGATGGAAATGATGTTTATCCAGAAGATTGCGAAGAAAACAACATGGCGGAGCGTTTTGTAACTATAGCTTGTGAAGACCTAGAAAACAATTGCGAGGCAACAGGTATTTTTGAAATTGCTGGAATAAATATAAAAGTAGGACCATCTCCTGCCAGTTCTATTTTGAATTTTTATTTAAATATGGAAAAAGAAGCGACCCTTAGAATCGAATTATTGAGCATTGATGGTAAACTAATTGATGAGGTTGCGAATGATTATTATTCAGCAGGTCAATCAGTTATCAACTATAACCTAAATGATTTAAACAATGGGCTATATTTATATAAAATCAGCATTGGTAATGATTCTAAAACAGGTCGGGTTACGATTGTAAAATAAATAAAATAATGACGATGATGATGATGACGTAGAGACAAGGCATGCCTTGTCTCCTTTTCGTGTTACGTATTCTTTTCGTATCATGTCTCCCTTTCACACCATGTCTGCCTTTAAACCCATCAACTGTACATATCAATTTACAGTTGTTATATTTGCTTGTAAGCAGATAATCTAAACATTTGACAGTAAATGAGTTATAGGTGGATAGCTGTATGAAAGTATACCAATATTGAATATTTATACCAGCAATAAACTGTATTTGATAGTCTTGAAAATATTGCTTATATTGGGAGCAAAATGTCCCTTCATGAGAAAATACATCCTTTTATTGCTGGCAATCCTTGCCACAACGATTGCTATGCAATCCCAAAATTCTAATACTTGGATAGACTTTAACAAAACCTATTACAAGTTTCAATTAGATGAAACTGGAATCTACCGAATTCCAACATCCGTTTTAAGTACAACGGGTTTGAGTTTAGTAGGAGATGATTTTCAATTATTTTACAAAGGTCAAGAAATTCCTATTTACGTGACAAACGCTGGTGCTTTTGGAGCATCAGATTACATAGAATTTTATGGAGAGCAAAATGATGGAGAGTTTGATACACAACTATTTGCGAGTTCTAGCGAACAATTGCAAACGAAAACCAGTCTTTTTTCAGACGAATCGACTTATTTTTTGACAACAAACGTTGGAGCAAATAAGCGTTTTGATCCACTAACCAATGATGTTACAAATGCGCCAGTAAAAGAAGATTATTTCATGTATGAATCTTATTCGGTTAATGAAAACAGTTACCATTTTGGTGAGCCTTATTTTGCTGCTGGTGCTTTTAGTTTTTTCTCCACCTTTGATGAAGGAGAAGGTTTTTGTGGACCAACAATTAGAAATAACTATACAGAAATTGATAATAATGGTGATGGTATTCTTGATATAATTAATCAAAATGTGGGGTATAATTACAGAGTAAATACCAATAATGTTTACACAGCAGCTCCAGAACAAGCACATTTTACTAGCAGGGTTGTTGGTAGAAACAGCTCGGTTGCCGTGAACTTTGACAAGCATATTGATATAAATCTGATTGATCCCATTACACTTGATACTACTGTTTTTGTCACAGACTCATTTAATAAATTCCAAGTTGAACAATTTGAATTTGATGCAAATCTAAGTTTTTTAGAAATCAATCCTGATTTTACAGGAAATGCAAGAACAAAAGTTAACTTTAAAGCATTTGATGGAATAAAATTTGGTTGGCCTTATCAAACAAAATATTCTTTAGCATTGCTAACTGTTAACTATCCTCGTGATTTTGATTTTGCTGGCAAAGAAGTATTTGAGTTTGAATTAGAAATTGCCCAAACCAAATATTTTGAAATAGAGAATTTTATAGGTGGTGCTGATGTGGTCTTATATGATTTAACAGAAGAAAAAAAAATTGACCCTATTGTATCTGGTACATTGCATCAATTTAAGTTAGATCCAGCAAGTTATTTAAAAAGGAGGTTTGTATTGGTAAATACAAATGCTGCAAATGCGGAGATTAAGTCTGTAAATTCATTAGAGCAGAGAAATTTTGTCGATTACTCACTTGTCGCAAATCAAGGAGATTACATAATAATAACCAACAATGCATTGCGACAGGGATCTGTAGATCAAATCCAACGATATGAAGACTATAGAGAATCTGCTATAGGTGGATCTCACGTTGTTACGGTTGCAGATATAGATGAATTATACGATCAATTTACTTGGGGAATAGAAAAACATCCTATGTCAATCAAAAATTTTCTCAAAGAGGCCTATAATAGTTGGAGTCTTAGACCGAAGCATGTAAACATCATAGGAAAAGGAGTGCGATATGAAAAAACTAGATTTGACCAAGTTGCTTTTGATGTTTGCTTGGTGCCTTCATATGGATATATAGCAACTGACTTGATGTTTACTACAGCCACAACTCAAAACTATCTTCCGAGGTTAGCCATAGGTCGCATCCCTGCGCAAAACGTTAGCGATGTAAAAGCCTATTTGGATAAAGTATTGGAATATGAGGCACTGTTTACAGCTTTCGATGATTGTGCTACAGTAGAACAGCGTAAATGGATGAAAGACATTATTCAGATTGCCAAAGGGTGGGGAAGCAATGAAACAAATTTTTTTCAAACTAGATTAGATGAGTACAAAGTGGATGTAACAGGAGAGCAATTAGGTTATAATGTAATAGAAGAATTTCAAGATTTGGCGGGATCTATACCAACTAATCAGGAGAATAATTACCAAGCTAATCCAAATGTTCAAACCAGATTAGAAGATGGTTTGGCGATGATTACTTATTTTGGGCATAGTGCTCCTAAAGTAAATTATTGGCAGTTTGATATGCAACATCCTTCTAATTATAACAATGAAGGAAAATATCCATTTATTTATACTAATTCTTGTTTTGTTGGTAAAATGAATGATTTTTTCGACAAAACTTGCATGGCAGAGGATTACACTTTGGCCGATAATGGTGGATCAATTGGTTTTTTAGCAGGGGTTGCATTAAGCAGTCCATCGTTTCTGCATTTATTTACCTCAAAATTTATGAAAAATATCTCTACAGATCATTTTGGGAGTTCCATAGGACAAAATATTAAAAATACAATAGCAGACATATACAATCCGAATGATGATGGTATTAAGATAGTTTCTAATGAATTTACTCTTGCTGGTGATCCTGCCATAGAATTATATCATTGGGATGAGCCAGAGTTTTCTCTAACAAATAGTACAGTTAACGTATTGCCTACCGGAATCATTGACCCTGCAACAACCAATCAATTGACAATTGATCTGGATATTTGTAATTTGGGTAATGCAACAAATGGAATGGTAGATGTTGTTATTTTTCAATATAGCCCTAATGGCGTTTTACTTAATCAAGTAACGCAGTCCATAAATATTCCAGCTTATAATGAAAATTACACTTTTGTAGTTCCAATACCTGCCAACTCTCCTAATGGTATGAATTCATTTGTTATTGAGGTTGATAGAGGTAATTTTGTTTATAATGAAGTATGTGAAGACAACAACAGTGCTTCTGTTTTTGTACAAATGATCAATTCAACGGATGGGCTGGGTTGTACCGATCCAATTGCTTGCAATTATGACGCTACTGCTACTATTGATGACGGCACTTGTGATTACACCTCTTGTAACACCGTATGTCAATTAAGCATTCCGATGAACTTTGCAGGTTGGCACATTGTTTCTAGTTATTGCAACCCAGTAAATGACAGCATTGAGGTAATATTTAACCCAATTGAAAATGACATAGTTCAGGTGAAAAACTTAACGGGTCAGGTATATATACCTTCCTTTAATAACTTCAATAATGGATTGGATTTCTGGGATATAGAATCAGGATATTTAGTAAAAACAGCACAACCAACTACTTTGAATATTACAGGAAATCAAGAGGTTGATTTAGCTGTAGATAACATACCATTGTACGCTGGCTGGAATCTAATAGCCTATTGGTTACAAGGTAATTCCGATCCAATAGATGTATTTAGCAATATTGCCAATGATGTTATTCAGGTGAAAAATTTATCAGGTTCTTATATTCCATCGTTCAACGATTTTAATAATATGGGAATGATGTCACAGACAAACGGTTACTATGTTAAAATGAATGGAGGCAATGATTTGTATTATGATGCGACAACACTAGCTCCACGTCCTACAAATGGTAACAGTGATGTGGCAGAACGATTAAAAAACACGCATTTCACAAAAGAAATTAAACCAAACCCAAATTCTTCAACCTTAGTGGTAATGGACGATGCAAACAATAGAATGAATGCAGGTGATGAATTGGGAGTGTTCACGACATCTGGAATTTTAGTAGGAGCTTTTGTTTATGAAAATGCAATGATGGGCGGTTTAATATTTGGCAATGACGAAACAGAAGAAGGCATTGACGGCATCCAAACCGATGAAAAATATATTTTTAAAATTTGGGATAAATCAAGCGACGAAGAACGACTTGTAGAAATGGATTTCATTCAAGGAAAGGATACTTATTTAATGAATGATTTATGCGCTGTAAGCTTTAAAAACGAAAGCACAACTGGCATAAATTCACTTGAAAAATCAACGGTTTCTGTTTACCCAAATCCAGCTACATCTACCATTTATTTTGATATAAATAATGGAAACACAGACAATATAACAGTAGAGATTTACGATGCAAAAGGACAATTAGTCGATCTATTAAAAGAAGCATCTATTTTACAAAACAACAAGGTGAAATACGATGTCAATCATTTAAATGCAGGAATATATACCTATCAAATTAAAAATGATTCGGATGTATTTAATGGCAAATTTTCAATTATAAAATAATATGTAGGGGGCAATCTTTAAGGTTGCCCCATTTATTTACTCTGTGAAACTCTGCGGTGAAATCCGTGATAACACTGGATTTTTTACAAAGTCTTCAAATACTCAATAACAGCCATTCTATTTTCATCAGTTAAATGATCCCCAAAAGTGTGCCCACCATTTCCGTAGCCGTATAGAGAATTATCATAAGTATGTTTGTCAATTTTACTAGACTCTTCAGAATAAGTCCATCCAACATTAACCTGATCGTAAGCCGAACTTTTATCCCTCCTCCAATAATCCTTTCGAGCATCAGATTTTAGCATTTCATACAAAGTTGGCACCGATCCATTATGAATATAAGGAGCAGATGCCCAAATGCCATCTAACGGTTGAGCAACATATCCACCAGTTTCCTCCAAAGTTCCAGGATTATCATTGCCAGTAGCAAAATAACTATTATTGAACCAATTAATAAATTGATCGAAACCCTCTCCACCATTTACAGCGGCATCATCCGTTCCAACAATAGAAGGAGGAAACAATAAATTTGGATAACTTTCATTTTCACCATAAGTTCCATGACAAGTAGAACAAGTTTTTTCAAAAACAACCTTTCCTTCTGCTGCCAATGATTCATCAATTGCATAAGGATATTTTGGTGCTTCAATAGATCTAATAAATGCCATTACATCATTAAAGTGAGAAGCTATTTCCTCAGCTTCTTCTAATGATTCCAAAGTCAAAGTACTAGCCGCCATAAAAAGGTTTGCAAAATTTCCTCTTCCCATTCCATTATAAAGAGGCGCATTTTTTTTCTTTAGCAACCACCATGGCGGAACATCAGTAGCAACCACTTTATCTGGAAAAGAAATGCCCGTTTGGTCGCTCCATTCTAAAGTAGTAGGTTCACGATGAGCCGCCAATATCGCAAATAAATGATCGGCTGGATTTAGACCAACTACCTCCGTCTTTATATACGGTCCAGTTGCAAGAGATGCTTTTTCAAGAAATGCAAAAGCATCAGACTCAGGCGAATCTGGACCATAATTTTCGTCAATCAACAACCTAACACCTCCAGAAACTGCACCACGATCTACCGTGAAATCAGCATTTATATTTCCCAATCCAACGATATATTCACCATTTAAATAAGAACCATGACATTCCAAGCAGTTTGCAGTTACAACCTTTACACCATTAGCGTGGTTGATTGCCGTAAACTCAGGCAGCAAAGTTGCATTGTCACCAGTACGGTTTAAAACATTGTCAAAAACAGGATCAAATACAGTCGTAAAAATATCAATAGGAATCCCACTGCTCAGATAATTTCCATTAACCAAATAGTCGTAACCTTTTGCAGGATCACCTTCAGGTTGCGGGTTAGGATCAAGAAGAATTGCTCCTTGTGGTAGGGTAGGAATGCTATCCATCGAAGACGTATCAATCACCGTAGTCATCGTGTCATTGACTGGGATATCTACGTCCATATCATCATCATTAGATTTTTTACAGCCAAAAATAAATATTAAAACTGTAATAAGAGAAGCGAAAAACAAAAACAGATTTCTTTGCATTGTGAACTTTTTTTATCAAATATAAGAATTGTCATTTGTCTTATAATTAACAGCTTGTAAATAAATATGTATTGTCTTTTATAATTAGTAATTTATATATTAAATTTATATTTAATATTATTTAGTTTTCTTCTTTTTTCTAATCATTCTTTCAGGTTTGGGATAGAGTATTTTGTGTCGATAAAAAGGTTTTGGTTCAATGTATTGCATTTGTGTCACCAGTTTTTGTCGTTGGGGCGAATTGCAATTCGCTCGTACTTGAGGTGCTTTGTGGCAAATTATTTCCCAACGATCCGTTCTAATTTATGCAATTAATTTCCATTTGCTCCAAATGGTAAATTTTCAAAACAAATACCCTGACTTCTTTCCACAAGTTTCGCAAGGTAGTGAAATCCCATAAGTGCATCTATTACAATTAACACAATGCCATTCTCGCCAATCCCTACACGTCTTACAAATATCACAATGCCAAGTACAATTATCTTGTGCAATTTCATTCCAGCAAAAAGAGAAATAATAAATTTCCCCACATTTACTACAACTATAGTCATCCAATGCATCTTTAAGCGCAACTTCTTCGCATTCGCAAGGCAGGTCATATAATTTTTCAAGTTGTTCTTTTGTTAATTCTTTATAAACTTCAATTGCATCCAAAGAGCAAATATGCATATTTTCAACTGCCACACCATTATACGGATTCTGGCAATCCTTACACTTACATTTGTCAGAACAAGGTCTGCGATTTTTCCTGCAAGCACAACGGTTATTTTTACATTTTCCCTTACATTTACATTGCATTTTTTCTTCCATTAGTAGTTTTTTACAAAAACAAAAATTTTCGAAAAATAACAATTATATTGTAAAATAAGTAATCCAATTTGATTTTTATTGCTTAAAACTCTGGTTCTTCATTTTTTAAATTCCAAAGGTGGAATAAAACCTACAGCCTACGTCGGACTTTCGTTTAATAATTGTATGCGCAATAACACTGGAATTCATAATTTTCAACTTTCAATCTTCAACTTTCAACCTTTTTAAGGACGGCGAGTATCAGTTCCAAGTAAGTAGTGTCCCCGCTGTCCGCTGCAATGCATTGCATTTGTACTTGTTCATCATTTCGCACTTGATGCAAAATCTCATAACGACAAGGAATTACCTTGCAATACATTTCCACTCGCATCGGGCGTATTTTTGCGAGTTTGGGTGCTTCGTCTATGAGTTCGTCCTCCGCGCTTCCCTTGCTTCTTCAACCAACCGTCATTCCGCAATTTTTTGCAGCGTACAGCGAAGGAAAGTATGCGGAATCTCTACACAACAATATACAAAAATCTCTACGCAAATAGACATTTAGAATTAATTTTATATCCATTGAAATATAACGATTCCAATCATGCTCCAGAGGAGCAGAACCTTTGTAGTAAATTGAGATTATCATAAACACAAAGCCCCAGCAGGGGCGACATCTTTGTGTAAATCATAATGTTATCACTAAAATTGCCTATTTTTGTTTAAAGTAATCAGAGCGTTCAAGCACGAAGCAGAACAAATTGAAGTACGATTATAGCAAGTATAAGAAAAGCAAAAAGAACAAATACCCAAACAGACAGCCAAACGTCCAAGAAAATATATAACTATGTCAAAGGAAGATGCATTAAGACGGATAAAAGAAGCAAAGGAAAATAAAAGCCTTACGTTAAACTTAGGGAAACTTAGTTTAAATGAAATTCCTTTGGAAGTTTTTGATTTGGCGTGGCTTGAGGGACTTGATTTGAAAAATAACAACCTTACGACAATTCCAAGTGAAATCTTAAAGTTAACAGAATTAAAGGGTTTACATTTAAATAATAATGAAATTAGGAAATTGCCAAGTGAAATTTGTAGTTTGAAAAAACTGTCTCATATATGCTTGAACAATAACAAATTGACAGAAATTCCTGAGATTTTTAAAGAAAAAAAGAATATCAATCTTCAGCTGTGGGCTAATAATATCAACTTTCCTCCTAAATATTATTTATATGAGTATCATCTTTTAAACAAAGAAAGTTTTGATTGGAATTCAACTTATGCTTTTGGTTTTTATTTGTTAGAGAAAAAAGTAGAAAAGGAAGGTAGAAATGAAAATTTCAGTCAAACAATGGATCGTATTGAACGATTTGTCAAAAAAATAGAATCGTCTTTAAGTGAAGATGAAGGTGGGGTAATAAATTCCATTGTGGGTTATTACCAAGCAAATACGATAATATTTCCAAGTTGGAAAGTCCATTATGAAATTAATTATTCTAATAGTGAGATTATAGCCTATTTTGACGGAGAAAACTATAAACAAATACTACAAATAATAATAAACAAAACAAATGAACTTGTTGAGCAACAAAAGGAGTTTTTGTTAATAAAAAATAGATTTTTCTACCATCCTAAAGACAGTGTTAAAATTGACTATGACTATCTTTTAACCTTGAACGCTTCGGGTGAAAAAACGTATGTTTCTCCAGATGGAGGAAAGAAATATGATATTCAAGATTTACTAAGTATTATTGAACCTGATTTAGAGGGGCATAAATCCAAAAATACTCAAAGTGAAAACAAAGAGGTATTTGAGAATTTCAAAAATAAAGAAGAATATTTAAGCAATGTAGAAATTAAAAACTTTAAGATATTTGAATCTATTTCTTTAGAATTAGACAAGGACATCAATATCATCATGGCTAATAATGGCTTGGGTAAAACGTCAATCTTACAAGCTATTACAATCGGTCTGCTACCTATAAAAAACAAAGATAAATACACAGATTTTAATGATTATATAAGATTTGGGCATGAAAAAACAGATGTTACTACTAAATGGGGAGCATACGAAAGAAATACCTGGTTTTATTATGATGAGTTACATGAAAAAGAACCCCGATACAATCCACAACCACTTTTACTATCTTATGGTGCCAATATTTTTGCCGATAGTCTGCTTGATGTTAATGAAATTGTGGACAAAATAATAAATGGTGACAATATATCTTATAGTACTCAGTCTATATTTAGTCCAAGTTCGTATAATAGATTTTTTGATCCATTAAAAATTCTTAATAAGCTGGACTCAGAAGACAGCAGAAGGCTTTCTTCCGATTCTTCCGATTCTTCCGATTCTATGTGGGAAAGAATTAAGCAAATTGTAAAAGAACTAACAACTCGATTAAACTATTTCCTCTCTTTAAATAATGAACCAGAAAGCATACAAGTTTACAAAAGTGAAGAAGGCTTGTATTACTTCAAAGGATTTGGACAGGAGAAATTAGAATTGAAACATTTGAGCGAAGGATATCGAAACAATGTGTTAATAATTTCAGATATTCTTATCAGAGTTATGAGTGCTCGTAATATTATCCAAACTTATAATCCTGCTAAGAAAATTTCTATAAGTGAAGTTTATAAACAAACCAAGGGCGTTATTATAATAGACGAGTTTGACAGGCATTTACACCCAACTTGGCAAAGAAAACTAGTTGACGCTTTAAAAGAAGTTTTCAAAGAAATCCAATTTATATTAACGACACACAATCCAGTTTCTATACTAGGAAGAAAAAAAGAACAAATCCATCAGTTGTATTGGGACGATGAAAATAAGGTGTCGGTTTATCCCTACCACACAAGCGGAACCGAGACAATGGATGCAGGACTTGCCTTACTCGTTTATTACGGATTAGAATCTATTTTAAGTCCTGCAATGCAGAAAAAAGTAGAACAATTCAACGAGTTTGAGCGAAATAAACAAACAGATAGCGAAGAATACAAATCCTTAAAGCGTGAAATTCAGGATTCTTATCTTGGGCAGAATATCAAGAATAAAAAATATTTAGCATTTATTGATTTCCTTAAAGAAAAAGGCATTAAAAATAGTGAGATAGTTGATTTTCAAGAAAAATTATCGGAGGCTGAAATTAAAGAACTAGAGGAACTATTGAAATAATGAGAGACCTGAGAAATATTTACACCGATCTACCTGATTTAGAAAAAGATGGCAAAGAGTACAATACAAAGTACGCAAAAGAAAGGTCAGATGAAGTGGAGTATAAGAAAACTAAAGCAAAAAAAAATAGTAATTACTGGAAAAAATTTAAGCCTAGTTTTAATGAATATACTAAAAGCAAATGTCCGATTTGTGAAGGACGAGTAAATAAGTATGACGATATTGAGCATTATCGCCCAAAGGAGCATTATTGGTGGCTTGCGTATGATTTTTATAATTATTACAATTGTTGTGCATTATGTAATAGAGATTATAAACTTATAAGCTTTCCATTGTTTGATGAATCTAAAAAAGTGGATTTTGCAACTAAAGCGAATATTACCGATGAAGAACCACTGCTTTTTAATCCACTAAAAGACAACCCGCTAGAATTATTTCAACTTGAATTTTTAAAAATATCTCCAAGAGGATATTATCCTGATTTAAGAATTATTCCAAATGATAAGTTAGATCAAAATAGCTATGAATATGCAAAGGCTGTAAAAACAATAAAGGTGCTTAATTTAAATAATGAAAATCCTAAAAAGGGTAAAAGTGACTCTGCTCGTTTAGCTACATTATATGAATTTGCTCATACTTTATGGGATTTTAAAATAAAAATTGGTGAATGGAAAGAAGAAGCTGATCCAGAAAAAAAAGCTGTAAAATTGCAGCGAATAAAAGAATCACGAGATAAAAGCGGTCTTTTCTTATGTGAGTTTGTTATTAGAAACCTTTACACTGTTCTGCCGTCAATTTAATTTTTTATTGCTTTGTCTCTCCCAAACCCACTCAAAACCTTCGCAAATACCACCACCAAAACGCAGCCAATCAAATTCAACCATAAATAAGCAAGATCAATCACATTTATTTTGTCTAATACAAATAGCGAAATAACAATCAATTCTCCTAAAATGGCTGCTATAAAAATAGCATTTCCCTTAACGGATTTAAAGAAAAACGCCACGACAAATATTCCCAAAATAGCTCCATAAAATACCGAGCCAACTATGTTTACAGCTTCAATTAAATTATCAAAAAGAGAAGCACCCATTGCGAATGTCAGTGCAATGATTCCCCATAAAACCGTGAATAATTTGGAGATCATTAAATAATGCTTGTCGTCTTTATTTGGAACCAGAGAGCGTTTGTAAATATCAATGACACTGGTTGTGGCGAGGGCATTTAACTCTGATGCGGTAGTAGACATAGCGGCAGAAAAAATAACGGCAAGCAACAATCCAATTAGACCAATAGGCAAATGTTTCATTACAAAAGTAATAAACACATAATCGGAATCTTCAGGATCTAACTCTTCACTTTCTTTTACATAATGCGATCTAATTAAACCTTTTGCCTCTGATCTTATTTCCCGTTCTTCTGCAAGTAATTTGGCAAATGTTTTTCTATCCGCAGCATCATTTTCAGCAGTTTCTGGTTTTTCAATTGAGGTTAAAATAGCTCTTTTTTTCTCTGCTTGAATCACCAGCAATTCTTCTTCCAAATCCGAATAATCGCCGCTCATTGACGAGCTTTTCATTTTCTCAACATTGGCTTGATTGAAATGCAGTGGGGCGGGATTGAATTGATAAAACATAAAAACCATCAAGCCCACGAATAAAATACTAAATTGCATCGGAACTTTAAACAAACCATTAAATAACAAACCAAGCCTACTTTCCGTCAAAGATTTACCAGATAAATACCGTTGCACCTGCGACTGATCTGTTCCAAAATAAGACAAAAACAAAAAAGTCCCTCCAAGCAAAGCAGACCAAATATTGTATTTACTGGACAAATCAAATTCAAAATCAACCACATTTAATTTACCCATTTTTCCAGCAACAGAAACCGCATCTAGTAAAGAAACAGATTCAGGTAGTTTGTAAATAATGACCATCAAAGCAATAAACATACCTGTCAAAATAACGATCATTTGCTGCTTTTGCGTTTGACTCACCGCCTCCGAACCACCAGTAACCGTATAAGCAATCACCAACAAACCAATTAAAATCGTAGTAGACCCAAGACTCCAACCCAACATCGTTGAAAGTATAATAGATGGTGCAAAAATCGTAATTCCAGCCGCCAACCCCCTTTGCAAAAGAAACAAACAGGCGGTCAAAGTTCTCGTCTTTAAATCAAAACGATCCTCTAGATACTCATAAGCCGTAAATACATTTAACCGATAAAAAATAGGTAAAACAAAAATACACAAAATGACCATTGCAATCGGCAAACCAAAGTAAAATTGCGCAAAACCCATTCCTTCCTCATAAGCTTGACCAGGAGTTGATAAAAAAGTAATCGCACTCGCTTGCGTAGCCATCACAGACAATCCAATGGTCCACCATTTAAGATTTTTTTCACCTGCCAAATAAGCACGCGTACTTTTTATCCCCCTCGCTTTCCAAACACCATAAGCAACAATAATTCCTATGATTCCAAACAATATAATCCAATCAACTATGTGCATTTATGAGTAAGCTTTAGTGAATAAAGTAAAGAGTGTTATCAAGGTAACATGCACCACCAACACTATCACATACAAGACCGTCCAAGACCCAAATATAGGAGACTTATCATCGTCTTTTAAAGTTTTATTTTCATTTTCCATAATAGATATTAAAATCATTATTACATTGAAGCATTTATAAATTGTGGCAACAACACAAAGCAAACATTCAGGCATTCAGGCATTCAGACATTCAGGCATTCAAGCATTACCCTCCGATCATATTCGCAAAAATCCTAAACGCACCAGGAACCCCAGCAGGCAATTGCCTAAACCAAGAATAACCTGTATAAATAAAATGTCCATCTCCATATTTGCAATACAAAAAACCACTTTTTTTAGCAGATTCATTCGGGTCATTACAGCTAAACAATGTTTCGTAATTTTCATCCCATTCATTTGGGAAATACAAACCACGTTCTTGCACCCAACCTTCAAAATCCGCACTGGTAATTTTGTTCGGATGATTTAATAAAGGATGGTCGGGTTTTAAAATGCTAACCTCGGCACCTTCAACCGTTACACGATCTTTGGAAAGTGTCATCGGGTAGGGACCAATTTCTTCCGTCAAAAGATTGTGATTTGTATTGTATTGAACAATTAAAGTGCCACCATCTTTCACATAATTCATCAATTCAGCCTGATTGAATTTCATCGCTTCCCTTACATTATAAGCCCTGATTCCCACGATAACAGCATCATAATTTTTTAAATTTTGTGCATTTATTTCTTTGTCTTCCAATAAGTTTACTTTAAAACCAATTTGTTCTAAATTTTGTGGAACCACATCGCCAGCTCCCATAATATAACCAATATTTTTACCAACAGTTTCTATTTCTAAACGCACCGTTTTTGCCGTTGATTTTAACAGCACAATTTGCGTAGGAATGTGATCATAATCTATTTTATGATAAGAACGATCATACTTTTTGCCATCAATTAAAACAAAAGGATTTAAAGAGGCTGTGTTTTGATTTTTTGGAGGAGACAATTCAAACTCAAAAGTCTGTGTCGCGCCTTTTTTAGTAATCGTAAAATCCATTTTTTCAGGGCTAACTTTCCAGCCATTAGGAACGCCAGGATTTAGAGTTCCTTTTAAATTATCCTTAAAAGATTTTACAGATAATTTAAGTTTTTGAGATGCTTCCGTTCCAAATAAATAAACGCTAGATTCAATATTGACCGTTGCCTCAGGAACGATCTCAAACGGGCTGACAATTTCTCCTTTTGTTGGATCTGTATGTTTATAAGTAATCGGTTTTTCAATTTCAATAGAAGCACTTTCGATGTCAAAATAAAATTTTACTTTTAATTCTCTTGGCGTTTCTGGCAATCCCTCAATCGTTCGATCATCGACAACATAAGAACCTAAAGAAGCTTGTTTATTTAACCAAAAAGGATTGGTTTCTTGTAAATTATCTTTGATTTTAATCGTTTCTTCAATTGTAACAACCTGATTATTTAATAACTCTTTACCGACTTTTTTTTCTGATAAATCTGGTTGGTATTCAAGACTATTTAGTGCTATTTTCGCATTTGAGCGATTTAGAACTTCGATTTTAAGCTCAACTTCTTCCCTATAAGTAGCTGCATTTGTATTGGTTGTTGCATCTATAAACAAGCCAGCGCAATTTACAATAATGGATTTGATTTCACCTTCCTTTATTTTCTTCCAATGCGAGTCTGGTAAATCTTGGATTAATTTATAAGCCTTGACTAATTTTGGAATGCTTTCTGACGGATTTCTGAAATTAAATCCATTTTCTACTTCTGCTAAAATTTCACCAATTTTTTCACCACCATCCAATCGTGACCAAATTGTATTTATGCCAGAAAAAATATCCAATTTATCTTCTGGTGCAGAGCCTTTTAATAATTCTAAATATTCAGGAAATGCACCTCTAGTTTGCTTCGTTCCCATTCCCTGACATTGATGCTGACTACGAGAAGTGGCGGCAATCTCTGTGTTAGACAATCCCTCTAAAGGATAATAAACTCCAAAATCCATTGAATACAATTTTGATTTATCAGCTTCCTCCAATTTCTTTTTAAGCCAAGTTCCCATATTGTAAAACAAGCGTTCCGTTTTATGAGCTTCAACAAATTTTAGTTGATCTGGATAATTTTTATCATCACTAGCGGCATCAAAAGCTTTGTAGGATAAAATTGCGGAAGCCGTATGATGACCGTGTGTCGTCCCTGGTGTTCGATGGTCAAAACGATTGATGATGATGTCGGGTTTGAAATTTCTAATCGTCCAAACAACATCTTCCAAAATCAAATCTTCATTCCAAATGCCAATGGTTTCATCGGGAATTTTTGAGTACCCAAAATCATTCGCTCTTGAAAAAAACTGTTCTGCACCATCAATTCGTCTAGCTGCGAGCAATTCTTGGGTTCTTATCACACCCAACAATTCTCTTAACTCAGGACCAATACGATTCTGCCCTCCGTCGCCTCTTGTAAGCGATAAATAAGCCGTTTTTGCGTGAATCTCATTCGACAAATAAGACAACATTCTCGTATTTTCATCATCAGGATGAGCAGCAATGTGCAACACCGATCCCAAAAAGTTCAACTTTTGAATGTCAGAGAAAATTTCAGCAGAACTTTTACTTTGACTTTGCTGTCCATTGCAAATGATAGAGAAGCTTATGAATAGAATAATAAGGGTATAAATGCGCATGTTTCTTGTTTGTTTGAGATTACAAAGCTATGTTTTGGCGTTTTTTCGCTCTACTTACCATCAAAAGCCCCAAAATAAGAAATATATTTTCAAGAAGTATATACTTGGGCGTAAATAATTCTGATGTCTTCTTAGTCAAGTATGAAATGACCATATGAAGCAAAGGAAGAGCGGAGGATGAAATTGGCGACGGAGCAGCTAAATAAGCGAAATTACGCCCGATGCGAATGGAAATGTATTTATGCGTGCGTACGGGCAACCCTCGCGGTTGCCCCACACTTTGCAGGCGCGCATAAATGCATTGCAATGGACAGCGGGGAGACAGCAAACTCGAAGATGATACCCGCCGTCCGTAAAATAATTATGAATTATGAATTATGAGTTATGAATTATGAATTTGCACATAACCACGAAAATTAATTATGAGTTATGAATTTAACCACTTTGAGTTTTGAATGGTGTGGATAAAAAAAGGCTGTATTTTCATTTGAAATACAACCTTGCTTTTTATTTTTTTAAATAAATACTTTATGAAACAAATTCTAAGACATTCGTTAGAAACTCATAACTCATAACTCATAACTCATAACTCATAACTCATAACTCATAACTCATAACTCATAACTCATAACTCATAACTCATAACTCATAACTCATAACTCTTATCCAAATTCAAATCATCAAGAAAAAAACACCACTGGGAACTTTTAACATATTTTATAAGTTGAACAAGATAACAACGACAATGATAGGTGACAACACATCTACTAAAAGCCCTCGTTTTTTTAAACTTGGGCTTTTTTTAATGCCTTCTAGTTAAACAATATTCCCACAAAAACACATATGTTAATAAGTCTATTTTTAATTCATTGATTTTGTTATAAGTAATTGAATAACAATTATTTAAATTGAATCTGTACCTCAAAATATTATCATTTTGAAGGGAATCTTCATAGTTTTGCAGAATGAAATATAGTCCACCAAGGCAGGATTTGTGAAAATTTGATTAGGCTATTTTTTTGACTAGCAAGGCGAAAAACATAGGCAACGCATCGTGTTGACGAGGCTTTTCAACGCAGCTAGACGAAAAAAGAGGCAATCAAAATTCACAAATTTCGTCTTGGTAGACTATACATAAGCTACTAGTTATTAATTTCATTTTACCAAAAAAAAATTATGAGAAACTTCACTTCATGTCTATGCCTGTTAACGCTGGCATATGTACTCTGCTATGCCAATCTAAACCCAACAGATCGAATTATTGTTGACCAATTTGGTTACCAACCCAACAGTGACAAAATTTGCGTCATTAATAATCCAATAGAAGGATTCAATGCGGCGGTATCTTTTTCACCTGGTAATATGTATGAGGTGAGAGCAATCTCAAATGGGCAGATTGTCTATTCTGGCAACATCACTTCTTGGGGCAATGAAGCTACCCACGAACAATCAGGCGATCAGGTTTGGTGGTTCGATTTTTCTGCGCTGACCACTCCTGGTGAGTATTATATTTACGACCCTACAAATAATGTAAGTTCTTTTCCTTTTGAAATTTCAGAAACGGTTTATCAAAATGTTTTGAAACAAGCGGTTAGAATGTTTTATTACAATCGCTGCAATCTTGAAAAAGTTGCTCCTTATGCTGAGGGTGGCTGGGTAGATGCTGCGCCTAATTTTGTCGGACCAGAACAAGATAGTGATTGTAGGGCAGTTTTGAATCCCACAGCAGCCAGCTCAAAAGACCTAACGGGCGGATGGTTTGATGCAGGAGATTACAATAAATACATTAATTATGCTGATGGAGTTATTCACGATCTGCTTTTTGCCTACCAAGAAAATACTGAGATTTGGACAGACGATTTTAATATTCCAGAATCTGGAAATGGCATTCCTGATATTATTGATGAAATAAAATGGGAGTTGGATTGGATGTTGAAAATGCAATTAAACGATGGTTCTGTTTTGCACAAAGTTTCCGCCACAGAATACCAAGAAGCATATCCACCAAGTACGGCAACAAGAGCGAGAAGGTATGCGCCTGCAACGCAATCAGCAACCATCTCTGCTTGTGGTGCATTTGCACACGCGTCTGAAGTTTTGGCAGATATTCCTGCTTTGCAAAATTATAGCAATACCTTGCAAAACGCTTCTATAAATGCTTGGAATTGGCTTCAAAATAATCCTACTTATGTTCCATATGACAATGCTGGGTTTGTAAATGCAGCCGCTGAAGATGGGCCTTACGAGACAACTGTAAATCACGCTTGTGCAGCTATTTATTTATATGCAGCAACAGGCAATAATAGCTATAAAAATTATTTTGATAGCAATTGGGCAGAATTCCATATGAAGCAATGGGGTTATGTTTATGAATTTGAATTTGAGTATCAAAATGCCGCTTTGTATTATACATCTTTGACTGGAGCAACGGCTTCTATAAAAAATGACATTATTTCAATTTATGACGCTGCAGTAAAAAATGATCCAGCATTGTTTCCTGCTTATACAGCAAATAAAGATGCTTACAGAGCCTACTTAATTACAAACCATTATGGTTGGGGAAGTAATAGAGAGAAATCCAACAAAGGTTCAATTTTTCAGCACATGAATACATATAATATTGATAATAATACCCAGTTTTCAAAAGCTGCTGAAGAATATATACATTATATACATGGGGTCAATCCTTTGAATATGGTCTACCTAACAAATATGTATAATTATGGTGCAGAATTTTCTGCAAACACCATGTATCATCAATGGTTTTACGATAACTCTCCTTTGTGGGATGATGTTAGAGAATCTACTTATGGTCCAGCACCAGGTTATCTAGTAGGGGGTCCAAATATTAATTTTCAACCAAATTGGGATAATTACACTGGTAATTGGGAAGAAGATTTAAGTCCTCCATTTCAAAATCCCACACAAAAATTTTACAAAGATTGGAATGCCAATTGGCCTGAAGAATCTTATGAAATAACTGAACCTGCTATTTATTACCAGTCTGCTTATATAAAATTATTGGCAAATTTCGTGAAAAATGCTACTACTCAAAATGAACAAATTAGTTGTACGGTAAAAGTTTTATTAGATGGTCCTTACCACTCTGATTCTAGTTTAATGGGAGACGGTTTGAGAACGCAGGGTTTTATTCCATCGACTGATCCGTATTTAGGTACAGAACAATTAACATTAAATTTGTTAAATCAAGAAGGTCAAAATGCAGTTGTTGATTGGGTGTTGCTGGAATTTAGAAATGCAAACAATCCTTCGCAAATAGTCATTTCAAAGCCAGCCTTATTACAAAGAGATGGAGATGTAATTGACGCACAAACTGGTGCTTCAAAAATAGAAATAAATGCAAGTCCTGGCAATTATTATTTATCCATCAATCACAGAAATCACTTGGGCGTAATGAGCCAAAATAGTTTGAACTTTGCGAATACTCAGAATGTAGATTTTACAAATATTGCTACAAATTTATGGGGAACCAATCCTTGTAAAACGGTAAATGGTAAAAATGTGCTTTGGTTGGGAGATTCAAACATTGACGCCGCTTCAATTTTTGCAGGAGCCAGCAACGATGTAAATGAAGTGTTTTTTGGCGTACTTGCCAATCCAAATAATGCTCAGTCTGCCATAAATTATATCATAAATGGATATTATGATTACGATTTTAATTTAGATGGAAGCGTAATTTATCAAGGTGCAGACAATGAACCTAATTTTTTATTTTTCAATATTCTTACTCATCCTGGAAATACAAGTCTGTCTACTAATTACATTATAAGCGAGCAAATACCATAGAACATTGCGTGTTTGGTGTCTTTGTGGTTTTATAAAATTTAACTGCAAAGGCATCCAAAACACAATGAAAAATAAAACTGACTATGAAAAACCTAACTATTTTTATTTCAACAATATTGTTGTTTTATTTGAATACAATTGCAGCTTTCAAAGTGGGCTGGCGCAAGATTCCAATTTGATGAATTACAACTGTACAGACGTTGCATGCAACGTCTCCCAAGCGGGCTGAAAGATAATACTCATCGTTCTAAAACAAGGAAAGCCGTAAACTGTTGAAAAACAACAATTTACGGCTTTAATAATACCCGGAGTGGGACTTGAACCCACACGATCGCAATGATCACTGGATTTTAAGTCCAGCGTGTCTACCAATTCCACCATCCGGGCAAAAAATAATGGGTTTGAGTGTGGATCATAAGATTAAAATCTTAATCAGACATTCTCAAACCCATTAAATTTGAGCGGAAAACGAGACTCGAACTCGCGACCCCAACCTTGGCAAGGTTGTGCTCTACCAACTGAGCTATTTCCGCATTTATAACACAATATCTTTGTGTTATTTCCCTTAACGAGTGCAAATATACAACAACATTTCAATTCTCAAAAAAAAAGTCAAATAAAATCGAAAAAAATCATTTTTCTTTTGAAATTAAGAGAAAGTACTAATCAAAATGTACTCTAAATGACTGATTACTAATTAAATTTTAAAAATTTTATATTATATAATTGTAAATTTAACTTAAAGTATTAATTTGGTTTAGGATAAATTGAGCTGTTGTAAAATGTTCATTATGGGTAGTAGGAAGAATTCGAGTAGGCAGCATCTCCTGTTTTCTTTATATTAATTTTTAATTAAGTTGCAAATCTTACAATAAAGTAGGTTCCTTTGAATATCTTTGAGAATGGTTTTTTTAACACGTAGGGAGCGATTCAATGCTGCTCACCGTCTTTACAATGAAGAGTGGTCAGATGAAAAGAATTTAGAGGTGTTTGGAAAGTGTTCTAACCACAATTTTCATGGTCATAATTTTGAGCTTTTCGTTACTGTTAAGGGGGAGCCAGATCCAGATACTGGGTTTATCGTAAATGCTCATTTACTGAGTATTTTGCTGAAAAATGAGATTATTGAGAAACTAGACCATCGAAATCTAAATTTAGACGTTGATTTCTTAGAAGGAATATTGCCGTCTAGTGAAAATATAGCAATCGCAATCTGGAATGTTTTGGAGAATTTATTAACAGATTGTGAACTTCATTGCATAAAACTTGTTGAAACAGAAAATATCTTTGTTGAATATTATGGTTCAAGGAAAGTTTAGTAACGATGAAATAATAAGTTCACTATTTCAACCGAATTGACGGACCAGAGTTATTTTATCCTTATTTATCTTAGAAAAATTTTTGACGGTCCGACGCTCGGTAGCAGGACTACGGAACTATTTTTCTAAGGATCAATAAGGAGAAAAGAAGCCCAGTTCAACGTTTCGATCCAAATCGTGAAGTTATTGTTTTTTCGTTACTTAATTGCATTTAATCTAGTCGTTTTCATTTGAGAATAAGTATATATTTTAACAAATACATCACAATGCATAGTAACTCAAATAAAATAGAATCGAAAAATAAATATGAAAAGTTATAATAGGAAAGAGGAGTATGACCAAGTAATTACTAGCGAAATAGCAGAAAGCTATTCAAATATATTAAAAGGTGTTGGAGAGGATGTAAGTAGAGAAGGATTAGTGAAAACGCCACTCAGAGCATCTAAGGCAATTCAATTTTTAACGCAAGGATATGAAAAAAATGCGGAAGAAATAATAAAAAGTGCTATGTTTGAGGAAGCTTACAGTGAAATGATCATTGTTAAAGACATTGAACTTTACTCGCTTTGTGAGCATCATTTGTTGCCGTTTTTCGGAAAAGCCCATATCGCTTATATTCCCAATAAGCATATTGTTGGTTTAAGTAAAATTCCCAGAGTTGTGGATGTTTTTGCCAGAAGATTACAGGTTCAAGAAAGATTAACCCATCAGATTTTGAATTGTATAAACAAAACCCTTAATCCCCAAGGTGTTGCGATTGTTATCGAGGCTAAGCATTTGTGTATGATGATGAGAGGGGTTGAAAAGCAAAACTCTCTAACAACTACTTCTGCATTTTATGGTGAATTTGAAAAAGCACAGACTAGAAATGAATTTTTGGATTTATTAAACTTAAGTAGATGATTTATATGTAAATGATTGTTGTTATTTGTAAATATATGCCAAAAATCTGGTGTTCGATACAAATAAATATTATCTCTTTTTATATAAATACTTAAATATTATAAAATTAACTAACAAAAATCAAATAGCGGTCCGTTATTTGTTTACAAATACATAAATATCAGGAAATTATACTACCAAACACTATGAAAGCATTTATATTTACTGGTCAAGGCTCTCAGTTTGTGGGGATGGGTAAAGAACTTTATGAAACATCAGATCATGCAAGGGAATTTTTTGAACGATCCGATGATGTTCTTGGATTTAATCTGTCAGACTTAATGTTTGATGGAGATCCAGAGGAGTTGAGAAAGACAATGTATGCTCAACCTGCCATCTTTTTGCATTCTATTGTCATTGCCAAAACAACAAGAGAATTTAAACCCGATATGATCGCTGGTCATTCTTTGGGTGAAATATCGGCATTAGTTGCAGCAAGATCTTTGTCTTTTGGTGAAGGACTTAGATTGGTTAATGCACGGGGAATTGCTATGCAAAAGGCTTGCGAAGCAAGTGATTCTGGTATGGCTGCTGTCTTGGGATTAGAAGACGAGGAAGTCGAGGAAGTTTGTGCTGCTATTACCGAAGAAATTGTTGTGCCTGCAAACTACAACAGCCCAGGACAATTGGTCATTTCAGGAACTAAAAAAGGCATTGAAATCGCATCTGTAAAATTAGTAGAGGCTGGAGCTAGAAGAGTTGTGCCTCTAAAAGTAGCAGGTGCCTATCACTCTAAGTTAATGGAACCAGCTTTAGCAGATTATAAAAAAACTTTGGATTCGTTCGTTTTTAAAGAACCTATTTGTCCTATTTTCCAAAATGTTGATGCAGAACCTACAATGGACCCAGAAGTAATTAGGGAAAAACTTTACAAACAAATTACTGCTCCCGTTCTTTGGAAACAAACCATCGAAAATATGGTGGAGGAAGGAGCAAGAAATTTTTACGAAATTGGTCCAAAAGCTGTTTTAACTGGTATGGTTAGAAAAATAACAGGTCGCGAAATGACTGTGGCTCTAACTTAAAAAAATGCGAGAATGAATGAATGCGAGAATGCGAGAATGAATCCTGTGTTGTTACCACACAAGTTATTCTCGCATTAAATTATTGTGGTTGTCTAATTGGGCAATTTGCTTAATTTAACAATATTGATTCGAGAACGCTTGATCGTTTTTAACAACTTTCAACTTTCAACCTAAAAGGCGTATCCAAGACTAAATTTAAACTCAGTTGGCCAACCTCTAGTAACTCCAAAAACGGCTTTGTCTATATTGATTCCGTTTTGCGTTGGTTTGTATCTTTTCAACCCTAGGAACAAATCTATTGAGAAATTATTTTCAGAGCCAGCAAAGAATTGGTGACCCATTCCAAATCCACCACCTAAAGCCAGAAATCTTTCGTCTGTATTTGTATCAATCACGTTTCCAGTTTGGTCTTCAATCTCATCTACAATATCTGTTAATTCTGATTTGTGATTACCTACAGAAAATTTTCCTTGAAAATAAAATCCTTCAGGAGAAGTTTTTTTATTACTCGTATAAAATCTAACAAAAGGATCTACTTTAAAACCTTCATAGACACCCGTGAAATAAGTGGCTTCACCACCAAAAGATAAGCTGTTTTTTGTTGCAACTTCTAATTTAATATTAGGTTGTTTAAACAACATTGATAAAGGTCTTGTAGAAATTACTGCCTTAGGTGTATTGGCTCTAGTTGATTGTCCAAATACACTGATTCCAGAAATTGTCACTGCTAAAATTAATACTATTAAATTTTTCATTACACCGTATTTATTAAAGGAAAAGAATGATCTTCTTTTGCTTAATGTTAGTTAATTGAGTTGTGGATGTTATATCCAATATTTAAATTCTGATGATGTAAAGCGCTTTATTGCATCAATGTTAAGTAAGAGCATGTAACTTATAAAAAGTTTAATGTCAAGGTGAAAAAAATGCTTCAATGATGTAATGCTTGAATGCTTGAATGCCTGAATGTTCTATGCTGGCAGTGTTTTTTACTCTGTGAAAGACTATGTTCTTCCGTGGTGAAATCAAAAAGTACTTGGAATTCTAAAATTATAAATGTATATTTCTATATATTGAGGTCGAAAAAGGTGGAAAGGAAGTGATTCGGAAACGACAATGAAACTATATTTAAAATGAAATTGAGTTATTTGATATTTGGGGTTTTACTTTTAATGTTAGTAAACGTTAAAGTCCAGGGGCAATCAATTGAAGAGAAAAAGCAAGCTTCTGAAGACTGTTTGCTTGGGAAGGAGCACCTTGCTAATTACCAATTCCAAAAAGCAATGGAGTCTTTTAATGTTTGTTATCAAAATGATTTAGAAAACTTGAATTATCTTAAAAAGATCGCAGTTTGTAATTACAAGTTGGGACAATTCAAGGACTCAAAAGAAATTTATCAAAAAATTCTAAGAAAGGATTCTGTTAATATAACTGCACTGAACCAGCTTGGAATAATCTATTCAAAGGAGTCGAATTATAAAAAGGCACTCGAACAATATGAAACTTTGATAGAAATAGATACTTTAAACAGTTATTATCATAAAAGGGCTGCTGAGTTTTTTACCAAAACAAATAATTTCATAGGTTCGGTTATGAATTACGAAAAAGCTCATCAATTAAATCCAAAGGATATAGAGATAATTCTTGCATTAAGCAAAGTCTATGGACAACTTGATGAGCTTTACCATCCCAGAATCAACGATTTAATTTATCTGGGAATGATGCTTGATTCAACCAATGTAAAATTGAGGCTTCTCCAAGCTAAAACTGCTTATAAGCAAAAGAGGTATTCTAAAGTAATCAAAAGTGTTGAAAGATTGTTGGAGTTAACAACAGATACTTCATTTTATGCCTTAAAAATATATGGCATTTCTTGTTTTCAAACCAAAGACCACCAAAATGCAATAAATATTCTTGAAAAGGTAATTGCCATTAATCCTGAGTCGGAAGTTATTTATTATTATTTAGGTTTAGCCTATAAAGCGATTGGTGATTACACTAAAAGTGTACAATATTTTGAAAAAGCTATAGATCAAGCTGTTTCGGAGAACCTCCCGAATTATTATACAAATCTTGCAATTATTTATGAAGAACAGGGTAAGTATAAAAAATCTATTGAAACTTACAAAGCGTCTTATAAAAGCTCGAAAGACAAAATATTGCTTTATCATTTAGCCAGAAACTATGACATGCATTATAAAGATAAAAAAATGGCATTGCAATACTTTGAAAAATATATGGCCGCAAATGATACAGGAAATATTGAATACAAAGATTATTCTAAACATCGAATCTCTGAATTGAAAAAGGTCATTCACTTCGATACAGTGGATTAGGGAATGCTGCCTTCAAGTGATTTTTGACAATGCTTTTAATTTGTAATAACTTTTTTATTTTTGATAATTAATGAAATTTTGTAGTGGCGAACCTTAGGCAACGTTGAAGGGTCAGAGAGTAGGGTTTGCTATTTATGCATTAATCTTTAGAAATAAGTTAATGCCTAAAGGTTCCTTTTCTACGATACATCTACTTTTTTCAATGCCTGCTTTTTCTGCTAACTGTATCAAGTGATCTTCATCTCTATAATTGAGATACCATTCTGTCATTACCTCCATTACTTTTATAGTTGGATTTGAAGGTGAAAAATTCCCTATAATGATCTTTCCATCCTCTTTGATATTATCTTTATAAACATTTAATAAATAAGTGAAAAAATCATCGTTTAAATAATCGAAAAGTCCTGCGCTCCAAATTAAATCAAATTTTTGTTCGGTTCTGTATTTTTTTACATTGGCTTTTATAAATGAAATTTTATCGGCAAATTCAGCATTTTTTTCTGAAGCATAATCTATTGCATTTTGATCAATATCTAAAAGTAGAAAACTAACATTTGCGCTTGGATTTTTTTTAAGAAATTCATTTACATCCGTTGCTGGTCCACTACCTAAAATCAAAACATTTAAATCAGATTTGCTTGTGACTAATTCACTCATTTTTTGAATGAAATAAGATTTTCTATTTCTTACTGCATCAGTCGCTTCATGGGAGTGGTAAAACATATCCCACTTTTTATATTTTGGATCATCTGTTGAATATTTTTCATATATTTTCTCAATTAAATGAAAATCACCAGCGTATCCGAAGGGTTTTTCGAAGGTATGTCCAAATAAGGTATGCTCTTTTTTCAACACATCTCCAAGAGACTTTCTAAATGCTTCTCCTTCAGATTTATTGTCTAATGAATTTATTAAATTGTCGAATGATTTAAATTCTTCTTTGTCTGGACCGTTTTTTTGTACTAAGTCTATAACGTTCATAGCTAAATGTATTATATAAATTTTTATGTCCTAAGTTATCTGCTTATAGATGGCTAATTGCAAGTTAAACTTAGGTATAAATAATTGCAACTGCAAGCATTTAAATTTATTTATTGGAGAGTAATATTAGATTTATTTTTAGAAATGAATGCAATGTATTATGTTTGTTTTTTAAGTGTTATACATTTGCATAATTGGTATTTATTGTGATTTAATAATTAGCTTTTTACATTGCAATGATTAGATTAATTATTTAAAAATGTAATTTATATAATTGAATTAAAGTATTTTATCATATTTGGAACTATTATGCTTACTTTGTCGTTTAAAGTGGAAAATAAAGAGAAAGTGAACAATAGAGAAAAACGAAAAGTGATTGCGGAAGAAACCTTGACAATAATTGAGAATGGTTTTTTTATTTCACCAAATGGAAAAAGAATTGATATAAATGAAGCTCAAATTATAGCTGAATCGGAAACTAAAGTTTACAGTCCAAGCGAATCTGATAAATTGATAAATAAGTCGAATTTTGAGATGCTTGAGAAAGCTTGTGAAATAAGTGTTACAGATCAAACAACACTTGATGCCACAAGAGCTTTGATAAAGGAAGGTTATGAAAATGTTTTGTGTTTGAACTTTGCTTCTGCTAAAAATCCTGGTGGAGGTTTTTTGGGAGGTAGTCAAGCACAGGAAGAAAGCATTGCTAGGTCTACAGGACTGTATAGTTGCCAGTTGAACGCAAGTGAGTATTATGAGGTGAATAGGAAAACAAAATCTTGTATTTATACAGACTATATGATTTATAGCCCTAACGTTCCAATTTTCAAAAACGAGGATGGTATAAATTTGGAAGAACTGACTTGTTGTGGAATCATTACTGCTCCTGCGGTAAATGCGGGTGTGGTCAAAAGTCGTGAGCCAGAACGGATAGATGAAATCGAAGAAATAATGAAAAGAAGGATAAGAAAGGTCTTGGCAATTTCATTAGAGTATGGTCACCGCAGTATTGTTTTAGGAGCTTGGGGTTGTGGTGTTTTTCGGAATGATCCCAAAGATGTTGCAAGGTATTTTAGAGAAATATTAGAGACTTCCTATGAAAATAAATTTGAAAAAATAGTTTTTGCAATTTACGGAAGGGATGAAAGATTTATCAATCCTTTTTATGATGAATTTGGACGGTAATGTGCGCAATCCCTCACGATTGTCCACAAATGTAGGGGCAACCCTTGCGGTTGCCCAACCCAAAATGCGCAGAAGGAAGCGCGGAGGAGGAACTAGGCGACGGGGACCTAAATATGCGAAACTATGCCTGATTGCAGTGGAAATGGAAAATGATTTTCGGGAATTTTTTCACGGTTGTATTGAATAAAAATGTGAGGCAATCTCTTGCAGTTGCCCACAAAACATTTTTCCATTGCAGCGGAAAGCAGGGAGACACTTTAATCGGAGTAGATATATTCCATCCCAATCAAGTTGAGGGCAGGCTCCATCAATCAAGTTGAGGACAGGCTAAAAAATAAAAAAAGGCGAAACCCATATTTGGATTTCGCCTTAAATATTTTATTTCTAAAATAAGGGACTTCTTGAAAGCAGTCCTAAACATTTAGGAGATTCCAGATATTTCTTTCGCTACGCTTCAGAAATTCTGGAATGACGTACATTATATTATATCATCGTTGCAATAACCAATGCAACCACAGACATCAATTTCAAAAGGATGTTCAATGATGGTCCAGAAGTATCTTTAAATGGATCACCAACGGTATCACCAACAACAGTCGCTTTGTGTGGATCAGAACCCTTGTAATACATTTTACCTTTGATTTCTACACCTTCTTCAAACATTTTTTTAGCGTTGTCCCAAGCACCACCAGCATTTGATTGGAAGATTGCCATTAGTACACCACAAACGGTAACACCAGCAAGCAAGCCACCAAGCATTTCTGCTTTTCCAATAAAACCAACAGCCACAGGAGCCAAAATTGCAATCAATCCAGGAAGAATCATTTCACGAATAGAAGCTTTTGTTGAAATCTCAACACATTTGCTGTATTCTGCTTTTCCATCTGCTTTATCAAAAACTGCTCTATCTGCGTCACTCCATTCGTGCATTTCCATACCGTCGTTTTTCTTCATGAGAGCCAAAGCATTTTTCAACTCAGGGATTTCTTTAAATTGACGACGAACTTCTGTGATCATATCCATTGCTGCTCTACCTACTGCATTCATAGAAAGTGCAGAGAACAAGAATGGAAGCATTCCTCCTAATAACAATCCAGCCATTACTTTTGGCTTAGAAATATCAATTGTATCAATTTGCGCGGTAGTCATAAATGCTGCAAACAATGCCAATGCTGTTAAAGCCGCAGAACCAATTGCAAAACCTTTTCCAATTGCCGCTGTCGTGTTTCCTACTGCATCCAATTTATCCGTTCTTTGACGAACTTCTTTAGGCAATTCAGCCATTTCCGCGATACCACCAGCATTATCAGAAACAGGACCGTAAGCATCTACTGCTAATTGAATACCTGTATTTGAAAGCATTCCCACTGCTGCGATTGCAATTCCGTAAAGTCCAGCAAAATGATGTGCTCCAATAATTGCAGCCGCCAAAATGATGATTGGAATGGTTGTTGAAATCATTCCCACACCCAAACCAGCGATGATATTGGTCGCAGCTCCAGTAAGGGATTGCTCAACAATTGACATTACTGGCTTTGTACCTGTACCTGTGTAGTGCTCTGTTACCAGACCAATAAGTAGCCCAGAAACCAAACCAATTGCTACGGCAACAATTACGCCCCAGCTTTGATAAGTCTCTCCACCGTAGCTCCAAGAAGCTGGCAACATCCACATAACGATAGCAGCCGTTGCAGCAATCATTATAAATGCAGATATAAATTCTCCTTTGTTTAATGCTTTTTGAGGATCTCCGCCTTCTTTTACTTTTACAAAGAAAGTTCCAATAATAGAAGTGATGATTCCGACAGAAGCCAAGACCAAAGGCAATAAAACAGCATTTAGTCCATTGAAAGAATTGCTTGTTTCGTATCCATTTAATCCAATAAATGCAGCACCTAATACCATTGTACCAATGATAGATCCAACATACGACTCAAAAAGATCGGCACCCATACCAGCAACGTCTCCAACATTATCACCAACGTTATCAGCAATAGTTGCAGGGTTTAGCGGGTGATCCTCTGGGATACCAGCTTCTACTTTACCAACAAGATCGGCTCCCACATCGGCAGCTTTTGTGTAGATACCACCACCTACACGGGCAAAAAGTGCGATAGAAGATGCACCAAAAGAGAAACCAGTTATAATAGTGATTACTCTATTTACAGCAAATTGATCTTCCATTCCAAACATATTAGAATAGACGATTAAAAGGGTTCCAAGTCCTAGTACACCAAGGCCAACAACACCCATACCCATAACAGCTCCACCAGCAAAGGCTACCTCAAGGGCTTTTTCCAAACTCGTTCTAGCAGCATTGGTTGTTCTAACATTTGCTTTTGTAGCTACTTTCATTCCAATAAATCCTGCCAAAGCAGAACAAATTGCCCCTAAAACGAAAGATAAAGATATTAATGGGCTTGATTCGGGAGTGTTTCCAGCAACTCCCAATAAAATGGCAACGGCAATAACAAAAATAGAAAGTACTTTATACTCTGCCTTTAAAAAGGCCATAGCACCGTCGGCTATGTGTGTGGCAATGGTTGCCATTTTTGGGGTTCCCACTTCTTGTTTGGATACCCAAGCCGATTTCCAAAAGGTATACATTAATGCGATTATACCAAAAATCGGGATTAAATAAATAATAAGTTGTCCTGAATTCATATTTTGAATGTTGACTTTAAAAGATTAGTTTGTTATTAGTTAATAAAATACATAATGTTGCAATGACAATCCTTATAAACGAACAATATGAAATTGAACAATTTATAGTCAGTCAGCAGCAGTCAAATATAATTGAATTTTTTAGCTTATAAATAGCATTTGATTAGGTTTTTCGCTCATCACAGATCAATAATAAAAATTTTATAGCAATAATTCTTATTTATTGCCTGTTTTCCTTAATTTTTCTTAAATAAAATCCTTGAAATTTAGCCTTTGACTCTTTATAAGGACGGCGAGTATCTTCTTCGGTTGAGTTGTCTCCCCGCTGTCCGCTGCAATGTTTTTACACTACAGACCTGCGAGGTTTTTAAAACCTCGCAGGTCTGTAGTGTAAAAACATTTCCACTCGCATCGGGCGTATTTTCGCGTATTTAGGTCCTCCGTCGCCAATTTCGTCCTCCGCGCCTCCCTTGCGGCATTTGGATGGTTTTGATTTTGGTGTCTCATAATCAACAGGGTAATCAGACGGGGCAACAGGGTAATCAGACGGGGCAAAGGGAGACAAGGCATGCCTTGTCTCTACGGTAGGTTATGGTTTGATAATAGCCAAGGTTTGATGGACCCAATTGATTGATATTTTGGGTTTTTGGACCTGGAATTTTCATTCAAACAGTCTTATTTTATCAAAAAAACAGAATTTATCATAAATGTGGATGGTGGTTTATGTTTTTTCTGCATCAAATGCTGTATTTTTGCGTTCAAATAAACAAAAAAACTATGCAAGAAGTATTAACAGAGCAGTATTTTATTGAGCTAGAAGACAAACACGGTGCTCATAACTATCATCCTCTTCCAGTAGTTTTAGAACGTGGAGAAGGTGTTTATGTATGGGATGTTGAAGGTAAAAAGTACTTTGATTTTTTATCTGCTTACTCTGCTGTAAATCAGGGACACAATCATCCTAAAATATTGGAAACATTGAGGAATCAGGCTGGTGTTTTGAGTTTGACTTCGAGAGCTTTTCATAACAATGTTTTAGGGGAATATGAGAAGTTTGCCACCGAGTTATTTGGCTATGACAAATTGTTGCCAATGAATACGGGTGCAGAAGCGGTGGAAACAGCGATCAAACTGTGTCGCCGTTGGGGTTACCACGTGAAAGGTGTGGAGAACGATAAGGCAGTTATTTTGGTGTGTTCTGGCAATTTCCATGGTCGTACCACTACGATTATTTCATTTTCACAAGACCCAGAAAGCAATACAGATTTTGGTCCTTATACTCCTGGTTTTGAGTGTGTTCAATACAATGACTTAAAGGCTTTAGAAGTGGCTCTTCAGGATAAAAATGTAGCTGGATTTTTGGTTGAACCTATTCAAGGCGAAGCTGGTGTTTTTGTTCCAGATGATGGATATTTGAAAGGTGCTTATGACTTGTGTAAAGCAAACAATGTTTTGTTTTTAGGCGATGAAATTCAAACGGGTTTGGCGCGTACTGGTAAAATGTTGTGCCTGGATCACGAAGATGTTAGACCTGATGTATTGATTTTAGGTAAAGCGTTGTCTGGTGGAATGTATCCTGTTTCTGCTGTATTGTGTGATGATGAAATCATGATGACAATTAAGCCTGGTGAGCATGGTTCTACTTATGGTGGAAATCCTTTGGCTTGTAAGGTTGCTATTGCAGCTTTAGAAGTGCTTCAGGAAGAAAATTTGGCTGAAAATTCAGAAAAAATGGGTGAGTTACTGAGAAGTGAGCTGAGAAAAATTGACAGTCCGTTGATTTCACTTGTTAGAGGCAAGGGTTTGTTGAATGCAATTGTGATAGATCATGAAGATCCGAAAGCAGCTTGGAAGTTGTGTTTGAAATTTAAAGAAAATGGCTTGTTAGCTAAGCCTACACATGGTGATAAGATCAGGTTTGCACCTCCTTTGGTTATTACGGAGGATGAGATATTAGAATGTGTAGATATTATTAGGAAGACGGTTTTGGAGTTTGATGTTTAAATCCATCGGTAAAGCAATTGATTAGGCAAGATTTGGGGCAGGCGCAAGGCACTGCCCGTACAATAGAAAATAATTTGCTGTAATAAGAATAAAAAAAGGCATTGCTCATAATTGAGCAATGCCTTTTGTGTGTTTTGATTCTAGAAAAATTTTATTTTCGTTTCTTTTTCTTGCCAGTTTTAATAGGCTCAGGTTGGGATGGGTCTTCTAGTACAGTAACTTTCATTTTAATATCCTCTATTGGACGGTCAGATTTTCTTTTCATTACACAGATTAGGTCAATGACTTCCAATCCTTCTACAATTTCTCCAAAAATGGTGTAGAATCCATCTAAGAAAGCAGAGCCTCCACGGATTTTATACCATGCTCTTTGTTGCTCTGTGTAAGTAATGCCAGTTTGTTTCATCTGTGCATCAATCTGTGCATCGGTCATTTTATAACCTTGCACTATATAGAATTGACAGCCAGAAGAAACTCTTTGAGGGTTGTACTCATCTGCTTGTCTTGCAGCAGCCAATGCTCCTTTTTTGTGTATAAATTTAAGGTTGATTTCTGCATCTACTGTTTCATCAAAACAGCTATAGCCCAATGCTTCGTCTGGTTTGGCATTTTTTGAGGCTAAATCGCCACCCTGCATCATAAATCCTGCTATGACTCTGTGGAAGATCGTTCCATCATAGGAGCCTTCTCTTGCAAGGGTTAGAAAGTTGTCACGGTGCTTTGGCGTTTCGTTGTAAAGTTCAAAAATCATATCACCAAAGTCAGTTTCGATTTTCACTCTTGGACGTACATCATCCGCGTTTTGTCCAATAAGATTCATAGCCACAAGGGTGCTAAAGACAAATAAGATTAATAGTTGCTTTTTCATTTAAATTACTTAGGTTTAATACGTGAAATAAGACCTAAAGTAAGAGGATTTGTAACAAAATGAAATGAAAAAGGAAGTATTTTTTTGGATTGGGGGGATTTTGGCAAATCAAGGTGCACCTTCTTGCTTTCTTAATGCTTGAATGTTGAGAATAAAATTTAGCATTACGGGAAAAACGATAATTATTCCCGCCTCAGAGTGGAATTGATTTGTCTGGCTTGTTAGTTTTGTGGTTTTATTAGCTGAAAACTATTTAATAAGCCCAGAAACAAAAACAAAAAACGAACCCAAACCACGAAGCACAAAACAATTCCCCTCCCGTGGAGGGGTTAGGGGAGGTGCGTTCATTCCACCAGATAGTTGCATTAGCGGAGTGAAGAAACATCTCATTCAACAAACTTATTTAGTTTTATTAGGTTTGCTATGTTTTTGTTTTTTAATTTAGTGTTGTCGTAAGACCTCCCCTGACCCCTCCGAAGGAGGGGAATTTTGTTTTGTCTGGGTTTATTAGTTGTGGTTTTATTAGCTGGAAAGTGTGTAATAAGCAGAGAAACAAAAAGATATGACCGATTTCTTTGCGTTATGGATGGTAATGTAGACTAAACTCCTACAATTTTCGATAAAATATAAAAGGGAAAGGGTGATAATGCTCAATATTAGAAGAAAATATTTGAAATATTTCTCCTAAAAACAATATCAATTGACTACTTTTGCAAAATGTTTTATTTAAATACAAGTAGTAAGACACGAAATTATAAGATTTTACAAACGATAGATACTACATTTAAAGTAATGTCTATTGCATATCTTATAATAAAATTGATTAGAGCAATTGTTTAATTGCCTAGTCAAAGAGTGTGGTTTTTAGGTAAGTTCGTAGCTTATTTAAAAACAACTTGGGGCTCCTGACTACACCGTAGTCAGGGCTTTTTTATTCAATCCTTTCCCTTTTTGTGATTTGCAAACAAAATGTATATGCAAATGTTAACTTTTGTTTCAATTATATCACACAGATTATCAACTTCTGTGTATATAATGTACAAATTTACATGAAAATTTGCATTTCTGATACTTTCTTTATGTAAAATTAATAAAAATATTCTGTGTGTAAATATTTCATTGAAATTTGTTTGTGTAAATATTTCATTGAAATTTGTTTGTGTAAATATTTCATTGAAATTTGTTTGTGTAAATATTTCATTGAAATTTGTTTGTGTAAATATTTCATTGAAATTTGTTTGTGTAAATATTTCATTGAAATTTGTTTGTGTAAATATTTCATTGAAATTTGTTTGTGTAAATATTTCATTGAAATTTGTTTGTGTAAATATTTCATTGAAATTTGTTTGTGTAAATATTTCATTGAAATTTTGTTTGTGTAAATATTTCATTGAAACTTTGTTTTTTAATTTAATTAAAGGATAAATTATTTATTTTGTGTATATTACATATGTCGTAATTTTACATGTTGTTAAAAATCACAAAATAACAATTCTGAGAAGCAAGGGAAGCGCGGAGGATGAAATTACCGACAACGCACCCAAACCCGCAAAAATACGCCCGATGCGAGTGGAAATGTATGGGATGAATTGGAACAGCTGATTGGGGAACAATTCACCACGAAGGAATCCGTAGAGACGCGATTCATCGCGTCTACCCATAACGACCAAAACCCGTTCCAATTCATTCCATGCATTGCAGCGGGCAGCGGGGAGACTACTGAATTGGAAATGATCCTCGCCGTCCAAATTAATCGAATGTTGGACTATATATATAGTCAGTCCTAAACATTTAGGAGGTCCCGAAATGTCGGACCACAGATATTTCTTACGCTACGCTCCAGAAATTCTGGGATGACACGTTTTTTTGTTTGCTTTGAGCAAAGGTATGTATTGTCTAAACAGTTTTTTCCTTTTGAAGTTGATCGTCAGATTTTGGGGCGAAAGTGTTGAAAAACCGTTTGATGTGTGAAAGGGTGTGCGTAATTTTGGAAATATCGTTGTTGTAGATTCCATCTGTGTTGATGGAGTCGATTCTAACTTTTCCGTGAGCGTGGATGATTTGGTTGTTATTGAGAAGTAAGCCAACGTGCGTGATTTGATTGTATTCGTTGTTGAAAAAAGCAAGGTCGCCTGTTTGGGCATCTCTAATGTTCTCAATTAAAGTACCCTTTTGGGCTTGTTGACTTGAATCTCTTGGAATGCTAATGCCATTTAATTTGAAAACCATTTGGGTAAAACCTGAGCAATCTACACCAAGTGGCGTTTTGCCGCCCCAAAGGTAGGGAGCGTTCATGTATTTTAATGCAATGTCTTTAATGGAATCTTCTGTTGGCTCTACTTTATCAATATTGATGGTACTGCCATCAAAGCGGTATTTGTCGTCAAAGAAGCTAAATTGTTTTTGATTGTAAAAGGGTAGAGCACTGCCCATTAAAACAGGGCTTTCTTTGTAAAGAGCTTTTGCAGTGGATACAATTTCTGTGGAATGATGATGGACATTTTGAATGATGTTGGTGTAATTTGCCTCATTTAAGAGCATAACTTGATTGTTGACGACCCAACCCGTATATTGATCGTAATCTGTCTCAATGAACAACCATTCATTTTTGAAATTCAATATTTTGAATGTCTCAGCAAAAAGTAGTTGCGATACCATTTCACTCTTGTGGGATGCCTCCGCTCTCAAAGGAACAAGATTTAAAGGGCAAACTCCAAACTTCATTTTATCCATAGTTAATCTGAAATGATAAGTACTTTGTTAGTACTCAATATAGGCTATCTTATAAACAGCCGCAATCAATTCACTTACAAAAAAAGGAAATTTTAGGAATTTATTGTTTATAACTTAGATAAATTTAACATATTCTCAAAAAAACATCTTTGTAAGGCTTAGTAAAGCGAAAACAATAACTTAGACCATTTGCCGAACGTCGGACCGCTTCATCTTTTCCCCTTATACTGCATCAGGCAAAGCATTCCGTAGCCCTGCTACCGAATGTCGGACCAGCATACTTTTCCTTCTTTGTATAAGGGAAAAAATTTTCGGTCCGACGTTCGGGCAACTTGATCTAACTTATTATTTTCACTTTACTTAATCGGTTTTGCAATATCAAATAACACCTATTTTAAATAAGTGTATGTATTTGATAGTGTGATTTATATAGTAATGAATGTGTGTTGAATGCAATACTTATAGTCCACTAAATACAGATTATCAGTCCTTATTATACTATTCGTATAGAAATAAAATAGCATAAGAAAACTTATGTATTTGTAGACAAAGTATTGGTACTACAAGTATGACGGAAAATGGCTCAAACAAGTACAAATAATGCCTAAAAAGGTATCCTTTTTTAACTAATATTAAATTTTAAGAAGCCAAGCATCTTTGTTAACATTCCTTTTGATTCCCTGTAATTTTTGTTCTGCCGCAGCTTCTGAAGTTGTGTTTAAGCCAATGACCGTTCTAAACCTATTGCCGTTTTGAATGATATAGGTTTCATAGTCTCTCTTTTTGAGTTTGTTAGCTAACTTTATGGCGTTGTCTTTAACTGAGAAAACACCTACGGCACTATAATAACCTCTTGACATATTATCCTGTGTGCTTATGGTAACAGGTCCATTTGGGTTATAATTAGAACCTGAATTGGAAGAACTACCAGTCTCGTTTTCATACTCTCTTACATTTGTAGGTTGATTTTCAGTAAAATTATCATTAGGTTGCGTGGTATTATCACTATTACTGTAATCCTCAGAACTGGAATTGTCAGTGTTATTGTTATTGCCAGCGATGTCTTCAGTATCCATTTGAGACTCATTTTCGTCATCAGTGGTCGTTCCTGTAACATTTTCTACAGCTCCTTTTACTCCAACTTTATCGTTGTCTACGTTTACAGTTTTTTCATCATCCCCAAAAACATAGGAGAAAGGTTTTGTGTTTTTGATGCTAGTATCGCCTCTATTCACCTGTAGTAAAAGAAATCCTGATAAAAAGATTACAGCCAGAGCAAGAAGTGCGGCTTTAAGTTTTCCACCAGAACTAGACTCCTCTTCATACTCAAATTCAGGAGCTTGTGGATTTATTTCCTCGTTTTCAACTTCCTCTTGCCTGTCTTCAACTTCTTGTCTATTATCAATATTGCTTTCTAAGACATCTCCAACGCTTTGTTTTTCGGTTGTTTGCTCAATCCCTGATGATTGGTTAATCCCTGATGATTGGTTAATCCCTGATGATTGGTTAATCCCTGAATTGGTATCATAACTAGGAGTAGCAACAGGTGTAGGCGTTACTGTACGAGCAGGAGGAGGCGTTTCAGGAATTTTTTCCTCTATAATTTTCTCTTCTACAACCTCTTTTTTTTCAGGTAAATTCACATCACCCAGCCCGTACGTTTGTGTATTAAAGTTGGCTTTTGGATCGGGGATAAAGCGCAGAGATTGGTTGTTGCCTTCGATGAAAGTACCAATGCCCTGTAAGGTATAGCCAATATTTTGCAATACCTCTTTGTTCATGTTTTCCACGTAGCTAGCTATCAACTCTAGTGCTTGAACTCTTGATAAATTTTCTCTTTCACTAATAAAAGTGGTAAAATAATCTTCATCTGTTTCGATTGAGTTATTAAATCGAACCCCTTTTCTAGGTGGTTCAATTATTTGTTGCTCTTCATTGATCCTTGCAGGTGTTTGGAATGTTACAAAGGTACCAAGTCCTTTAACAGAAACTTTTTCAAGTTGAAACAATAATTCTCGAAGGTGTTTGTCTATATGATTCACAGTAGAAGGGATTAAAATCTTAAAATAACTCCACCAATAGCATTAAAACCGTATGATGGATAGTTTAGAAAACGTTGATATTTACTATTAATGATGTTGTTAGCATCTGCAAATAAATAGAAATTCTGATTTATTTGATAATCGACAGATAAATTAACATCAAAAATGTTTTTCAGATTAACTACATTACCATCTGAATTTCTCGCATATATTTTAGCAAAGTACATTATATCACTTCCAACGTTTAATTTATTAGTTAAGGCAAAATTCATACCTAAATCTAAATTTAGGGCAGGCAAGTGCCATACTTTTTCATTTTCACTTGCAGAATACTTATTGTACGTAGTGGTTAGACTTATGTTTGAGCGACTATTTAGAAGGTAAGCCAAGGTTGATTTTACAGCAAACTTGCTTACTTCTGGGTCATATATCACTCTAAATTGTGTTGTATCAAATGCATAATTATTAAAAAGTAATTGGTTCTGAATCTCAGCACTTTCTATACCAATATCAAAAGAAAAGTTAGATCCTACATTCCCTTTAAATCCACCATAAATCGATCGATTGATGGTATTGGTTAAGTCATGGCTTGGACCGATAAACGGGTTAGCATCACTGATAAATTTGTAATTGTTGAATCTGTAATTTTTCTCTAAACCAGCATAAACTGTCAAATACTTTTCAATAATATGTCCTTCCGCATATATATAAGGGAAAGGCACAAATTCTGTTTGGTCCACTATTAACGACGCTCCTGCCTTAATTAGACCAAAAGGTTTTTTATAATATAAATGTGGAATTGCATTAAAGGCAAACGGTGTACGTTGGTCAAAAGATGCTAGTAGTGAATCTGTTGAAGAAGAGTAGTCTGTTTTTAAATTTAAACCGACTCCTAATCCACTGTCGAAATCTTTGGTAATGTATGAATCAAAACCGATGTAATGCTCTGTCATACCAATATTGCTCCAAAAATAGTGATAATTTAGATTAGTTTTATAATGAATCTTAGATAATAAGTCAGTTTTGTTGCCAAATTCCAGATTTATGGGAATGGCATTGTAAATAACTCTTATATCTTTTTTATCATTTGGATAAATCAGTGTGTCTCCTTTGTCAAATCCATAATAAAAGAAACGGTCGTGTTCAAAATTTACATCAACATTCAGATAGCTTGATTCTGTAAAAAATTTACCAAAGACTTTACCTTCATTTTCCATAAAATCTTGTGGGTAATCTCCTTTTAACCTAGATGATAGATGTTTCAGGTTGACACCCATTATATTGGAATTAGCTTTTCTGGTATTACAAGAAAAATCTACCAAAGGTGTTAAGTTGTTTCCAAAGCCCGCTTTTAGCCAGCAAGAATAAATTGATCCATCGTTTGGATCGACAGCTGTCCTAGTCTTTTTTAAAGCAAGCGGTTTCAGGCTTGGCGGATCAAATTTCAATGTCAAAAACTTATTGGGAACCTGATAATCATTGTAAACAGGTGTTTCTGATTTAATTTGCATTGCATCTGGTGAGAAATTTATTTTCTTCGCTTTTGCAAGAATCGGTTGATATAATTTAACCACCTCAATCGACTCATTTTGAATCGCTGGATCGGGCTTTTCATCTTGTGCAAAAACATTTATTCCTGAAAATAAAATCGCAATTATTAATATGATTATGATTATTCTATGATTCATTTTTTCTTTTTTTTGAGGGAGACGCGATGAATCGCGCCCGTACAGACGCGATTCATCGCGTCTCCCTAATAATGCATCTCATCCAATTCGGATATGCCCAATTAGACGCGATAAATCGCGTCTCTACGGGTGGCGGTTAATTATCCTCATCCAATTCTAATAATTTGGAATTTTCTTTTTTATCTTCCAATTTGGATTTCGATTTTTCTTCATTTAATATTTGCGAATATTTTTTCTTTGCTTTTTCTAATAATTCTAAATCACTGTCATAATTATCGACAATACTTTTCAGGGTTTGTTTTGCTTGAAACAACTCTCCTTGTTTTTTGTAAATATCTCCCAATAAAATAAAAGAGCTTACCACCCAGTATTCTTGTTCTGGAGTTTCTCTGTCTACTCTAAAGCAAGCTTCTTTGGCTTCATTGTATTTTTTTTGTTGGTATAAAATTTCAGCCAACAAATACCTTGCTTCTGCCCCTATTTCCGAATTGTTTTTAATAGCTACTGTTTTAAAATAGCTCTGCGCAGTATTCAAATCACCTGACTTATAAGCGATTTTTGATAAAAAGAAATTGGCTTCTAGTTTATCATTTTGTGAAGCTCTTTTATTGACGAGTAATAGGTTTCCATATTCTTTTACCGCCTTATCATTTCCAAGACTATAAGCAGATTTTGTCAAACCTTTTAGGGCTTCCGTTTTTACAGAAGGATCAGAAGATGTATCTAATAATCTTCTATAATATTGAAATGCTTTTTCATCATTTTTATCAATAACAAAAGCAATTCTGGCTCCACGCATCAAAGCTTTTTCAGAGAACATATTTGATCTTTGCTTGACAATATAATCAAAATCGTCTCTTGCTCTGCTGTATTTTTTATTTTGATAAAGACAATCTCCACGGTAGAAATGGGCAGATAATACATAGGCACCACGTGGGTGATTTTTTATGTATTTATTAAATTCAGCAACGGCATTCAAACAGTCTCCTTTTTCATAATAGCTCTCAGCAAATTGATACATGATGGTATCTTGTCCACTTGTGCTGATTTCAATATCTGGTGAATCGTCAATATAGTCAAAATAAGCATCAGAATCTCCTTTAGCCATATAGACTTCTTTTAAATTAAAGACTGCTTGTTTTGCTTCAGGGCTGTTTGGAAATTCTTTGATAACTCTTTCGTAATAAATAATTGCAGGGTCGAAATCATCAATATTGTAATACATTACTCCAATATCTAAGAGCGATTGACGGTAATATTTTCCTTCAGGATATTTTTTTATTAATTCCAATAAACTAATTAAAGATGGATTATACTGTTGTTGCAATGCTTGTGTAATTGCGATTTGGTACAATGCATCATCGTTAAAATTAGATTTAGGGTATCTTTCACTCATACTTTGTAAAATATTGATTTTTTCAGAATAGTTTTGCTGCAAACCAGCGATCATACCATTTTGATAAGTTGCATAATCAGCACCTTCTATTTTACGCTTAATAACCTCTTCATACTTTTGTTTTGCTGGACCATAATCTCTATTGATAAAATAGCAATCACCACTTCTCAAAACTGCATCGGCATAGACTTGATCAGAATTGCTTAGATTTTTCAAAGCATCATCAAAGTATCTTGAAGCTGTTTTGTATTCTTTTTTTGTAAAATAAGCGTAGGCAATTGTATAATAGGCAAGTCCAGGCGAAACATTTTCAGTTGGAGGACCAGGATTTTTCAGATAATTAAAAAACTCGGCTTCCGACGCCTGATAATTGCCTTGGTCATATAACATATTTGCCTTCCAATAATGCGCCAATGCCTTCAAATTATTATCAATGGGATAAATTTTAGATTTATCAAACAAAGCAAAAGCATTTTCAAATTGTTGTTGATTGTAAAATTCTAGCGCCTTTGCATAGCAAATACGTTGGTAACTTTTTTTAAGCGATTCATTTTTATCAGAAATCGACTCAATGATTTCAATTGCTTGCGAATAATTCGCTGTTTGCTCCATTATTTTTGCCAAAATAGATTTTGCTTGATTGGATTCAGAAGTATTGGGATACGTCTTTAGATAAGCTAAAATCGCATCTGTTGCATCTGTTTGGTTGCCCAACTCAAATGAAAGTTTTGCATAATTAAAGGCTGAAATTTGTTTTATTTCAGGATCAACAGCCATTTCACCTGCTTGTTTAAAAGCATTTCTAGCTTTGGCTTTTTGATCCGTTTTTAAATAACAATCCGCCAAATGATACATTGCATTTTGACCAAATTCATCCGTCAAAGTATTTAACTCAAGAAAATTGTTAATTGCCTCTTCGTATTGCTTGTATTTGTACTGGGTATAAGCTAGAAGATACAAATCTTCTTTACTCACCTTTTTTGAATTGTCAACATAGTATTTCATATAAGGCAATGCCTCGCCAAACTGTTGTTTGTCGTAATAAGTTTGACCAACAATCTTATTCATTTGGGTTTTGTACTTAATTCCCGATTTTTTCAACTTAGGTTGTGCATAAGCCAAAACTTTGGTGTCTTGTCCTTGATCGTAATAAATCTGCGTGATATAGTAGGGGATGATGTTTTTGTATCGTTTGTCATCTTCAATTTGCAAGAAACATTCAACGGCTTTGTCAAAATCTTTGTTTTCAAATGCCAAGTAACCTAAATAGTAAGTCGCATCAATCTTATGGACACCATTATATCGAGTAACTTGCTCAAAATAATCATAAGCAGTATCAAACTCTTTTAAATTGAAATGACTGTATGCCTGAATAAATTTGAAGTGCTCGAAATCATTTCTATCCAAATCATTTTCATAAACTTCCTCAAAGCAGCTCAATGCCGCTTGAAAGTTTTTTTTCTGGTAAAATAATTCTCCCAATTCGTAATTCGCAAGAGAATTGTATTGCCGATTGTTATTGTACTTATTTATGAAACTAGATAAAAGAAAGGGTGCATCTTCTTTCGCTAATTTTTTAGAACAAACAGCCGAGAAATAGGCAGCATCCATTTCATGAAAAGAAGTAAAAAATGCCGTTTTAATATTATCATCCTGACAAGCATCAAACTTTTGTTGCGCAAGCGGATAATCACCCAATTTGTACCATTCTTTAGCCTCCTTGTATAAATCTAGTGGATCTAGATATTTGAAAGTTTGCTGTGCACTTACATTAAATAAAGATATTAGCACCATAAAAGTGCAAATCACTATTAGATTGTTCTTCATTGTTTCTATTATAGTTCTTTCGAATGTTTATTAAAACATCCATACTAGCGCAAAAATTGATTGTCTTATATCCATTTAAACTCAAAACAAATTGCCACCTTGTTAATACAAGTCAATATTGGGGGTATTTGATATTAAACAGAAAAGGACTGTGCAAAATTATGAATTTTAAGGCAAAAGTTAACATTCTTTTGATCTTGCTAATTAATAGTTACGGAAATTCACTAAAATGTGCCATAATTTGGCGCAAAATGGGCAAATTATTTTATTATTTTTCTAATTTCATTTGCTTCTGACATCTTATTTTCCAAACTGTTTAAGTCTTTCTGTTCAATAAGATTCTTAAATTCCGTTAATTTTTGGATGTAGGTTTCTAATACTTGTAAAATATTTTCAGAATTTTGAACAAAAATAGGCGACCACATTTGCGGAGAACTTTTAGCCAAACGAACGGTTGATGCAAAACCTCCACTTGCTAAATTGAAAATATTGGAGGCACTTTTTTCCTTTTCCAAAACAGTATTTGCCAATACAAAAGAACTGATATGAGAAATATGTGAAACATAAGCTGCGTGGACATCATGTTCTTTGGCATCCATGTAAATGATTTTCATATACAAGGCACGATACATTTTTTCAATGTGTCGTACGGCATCTTCATCACTTTCTTCTTTATTGCAAATGATGCTTACTTTTTCTTGGAAGAGGTTTTTAACGGCAGCTTTTGGACCGCTGTACTCTGTTCCAGCCATCGGATGGGAAGCGACATACCTTTTTCTCTTTGGATGATCTTTTACAGACTCTATTAGGTTAAATTTTGTAGATCCAACATCGGTAATTACGGAGTGTTTGTCAATTTTATCCAAAATATTTGGTAATAATTTTACCATGCTATCTACAGGAATGGAAAGGATGATAATGTCAGCGATCCAAATGGCTTCATCTAGCGTTTTTATTTCATCGACAATGCCAAGTTCTAAAGCTTGATCGCAATGACTCGGATTGTTATCGACTCCGATGATTTGGGATGCGAAGGCGCAACGCTTCAAATCTATCGCCATTGATCCGCCTATTAATCCTAAGCCTATTATTGAGATTATCATTTTGCTTCGAGTAGTTTAGTTGTTTGTTTCAGTTTTTTGGCTTCGAGTGATTTTGTTGTTTACGCAATATTTTGGGCTTCGAATAACCATTTGTGCGAATTAGTTAGTTTTTTTTCTTTGTAAACCTCAGCCAGCGGTTCGGCTTTGATTAGTTTATTTGTTTGTGTCAGTTTTTTTCTTTGAATAACTTACTGTCAATTTATTTAGATTTTGGTCTACCCTCAACTTGATTGGTGAGTCTGCTTTCAACTTTTAATCTTCAACTTTCAACCTTTTTAAGGACGGCGAGTACCTTCTTCTATCCAGTTGTCTCCCCGCTGTCCGCTGCAATGTCTGGAATGAGTTGGAACGGGTTTTGGTCCGTTGTGGAGACGTGATGAATCGCGTCTCTACGGATTGCTTCGTGGTGAATTTTCCCCAATCATCGGTTCCAATTCATTCCATACATTTCCACTCGCATCGGGCGTATTTTCGCATATTTAGCTTCTCCGTCGTTAAGTTCATCTTCCGCGCTTCCCTTGCTAAATAATGCTTCAATGTTTAAATGCTACAATGCTTCAATATTTGGTGTTTTTCTTTGTGCCTTAGTGGTTCAATTTTTTTGTTCGTAGTGGTTCAGTTGCATTTGTGGTTTAGTTTTTTTGTTCTTAGTGGTTCTCCGATAGCAAGCACAAATTTATTTGAAAGACCTATGAAACTTGGGAACTATCAAATTACGGAAAACAATTTTTAACTTCTTGAATTATTTTTAATTTAACTTTATCCCAATCTATCGGTTTAACCATTTTAGGCATTGGCTCTAATTCAGCATCATCAAAATAGGTGAGGCTCTAGCAGACAATTTCATTGCAGCTATATCTTGAATTGAGGCTAATCGTATTTCATCTTCTAACAAAGGAGGATTGAGGAAATGATATTGATAGGAAACAAAATCAACTTTAATATCATCAATAAATAAATTGAGAATTTTTGGAGAATGATTAACGACTCTAATTTTACCAAGTTGATTTATCTCCTCTAAAATCGGAGAAACAATTTTATTAGAATGTGCAAATAAATCTAAATCTATAGAAATTCGATGACCAATTTGAAGAGCCAATGAAGTGCCTCCTACAAGTACATATTCTTTGAGAGCTTCTATGCTCTGAAGACTTTTTAGTAGTTGAAGTGTTTGTGGGTGGATTGTTGAATAGAAGAGCATCTAAAGTTATTCTTATTGATTCCAAAATAAGTACTGAAAAATTGAAGCGTTTTCGAGTCTAAATCTCTAATCATCAAAATCTCCTGTTTGATAAATTCCAGCCCATAATACTTTTTAATCGAAGTCCATTCTTTAATTGATCCTTTTTGAATGACTCTTTGTATTACAAAACGAGCATTTTTTTTGAAATCAAGTGTGCTTAAATCAATATCCCAGAATAAATAATTCGGTAAAGTCATAAAATTATTGTAAGATTGAATAGCTAAATTACACTAAATATACAGGAAATTCAAGATGATTTCAAGAAAAACTATTAAAGATGCAAAAAAGAATAATTCTATCGAATACTCGCTTCTGCCGTTGCCTGAGGTTCTCGAAGGCAATCCTATGCAATTGCAAACAAAAAACGTACTTTCTGAAGTGCATCTTCTAAAATGGTTTCCGATGAACAAAGGGAAATTCTGATAAACCGATCTCCGTTGCTGCCAAATATAAAACCAGGAGTGATGAAAACACCAGAATTGTCTAAAATATAATTAGAAAACTTTTCACTGTTTTCTGCCCACGAAGGAATTTTAGCCCAAAGGAACATGCCCGATTGCGAAGGATCAAAATTGCAATCCAATTCTCGCATTATTTCTTCACAAACTTTTCTTCTTTTTTTATAAATATCGTTTTGACTTTTTTGCCATTCTTTGGTGTTGTTTAATGCAGCAATTGCCGCTTCTTGAATGCCTCTAAACATTCCTGAGTCCATATTGCTTTTAACCTTTAGAACGTTTTGGATGTATTCAGCATCGCCAGACAGCATGCCAACTCGCCAGCCTGCCATATTGTGGGATTTGCTCAATGAATTTAATTCCAAGGCGACTTCTTTCGCTCCTTCAACTTGTAGAATTGACAGAGGGAGATCGTTTAGAATTAAACTGTAAGGATTGTCATTTATAATTAATATTTTATTTTTTTTGGCAAATTTTATCAGTGATTTAAATAGATTTAAATCTGCCTTTTTACCTGTGGGCATATGCGGATAATTGACCCACATAATTTTGGTATTGGAATGATCCATTTTTTCCAATGCATCAAAATCGGGGAGCCAGTTATTGGATTCTTTGAGATCGTAATATTCTATTTGGGCGGAAAGCAATTTCCCGACAGAAGCGTAGGTGAGATAACCAGGGTTTGGAACCAAAACTTTATCTCCTGAATTTAAAAAAGCCATCGAAATATGCATAATGCCTTCTTTGGAACCCATTAAAGGCAATATTTCATTGGTTGGATTTAAATCAACATTATAAATCCTTTTATACCATTGGGAGATATTTTCACGCAAACCATCAATGCCAATATAGCTTTGATAGCCGTGAATGTCATTTTTCGAGGCAGTATTTGTCAATGCGTTGATGGTTTCTGGTGAAGGAGGTAAATCGGGGCTACCGATTCCTAAATTGATTATGTCCTCACCTTGCGAAATCCTTTGTTTTAGTTCTTTGAGTTTTCTTGAGAAGTAATATTCTTTTACTTCCACTAATCTTTCTGCTTTTGAAATTATCATGAATCTAAATAAGTAACGATGAAATAATAAATTCATTAATTTGATCGAATCGTTGGACTGAAGTTATTTTATTCTTATTTTTTAGAAGTAAATAAGGACAAAATAATCGATCAAAATGGCGAAGATATTGTTTTTTTGTTACTAAAGCGAATAAGTAAATTTTACAATAATCGCAAACTAAATTTTGTGCTCTGCTCTTTGGTTTATTTTACACCTTGAGCAGAGCCAACTTTTGTTACTTTAACAGAAGAAAAATTAAACCAACAACAGTACAATTAAAGATAAGTAAGAAAATCGCCAACATAATACCTTTTATCTTCCTTGATCTTTGCGTTCTATTAAATTCTCTGATCTCTGCTTGATGATCAATTTTGCTAATGATTCGTGCATCTTGGTAAAGGTGGTTTGAAGAATCGAAGCCATCATTTCCCGTTGTTAAAAATCCCATGACTTAAGTGTTTTGTAGTTTTGATAGTTAGGAATATATTTTAAGGATAATATTATTATTTATTTAAGTGTAATATTATAATTAAGGCTCATGGAGGAATTTAATGGAAAAGCTTTTAGCTTTTGGCACTTGGCTTTTGGCCACCAGCCACCAATAACCAAAGACCAACAACGTTTCCACTAAATCCTTTCATGAGCCATAATTAAATCTTCATTTTTCGATACTAATATATAATAATTTACTTTAATATCAAATTTACACATAAAAAATATATAAAATATGTTAAACGTATGACATAATGTAAGTGTTTTATGGACACTAATGTTTTACGAATTTTTTTACCGAGATGTTTGTTTTCGAGAGTTAAAAACAGTATTGATTCATCTGCTAGGTAGGCGTTATTACAGGTTTTAGTAAAATAAAAAAAGCCAGCAAACGATTTTGCTGGCTTTTTTAAATGTATATTTAGTGACAATTTTATCATCCCACTAATTCTTTTACTTTTTCAGCGGCTTCTTTCAATAAAGTAGCTGAATGTACTTCAAGCCCTGACTCGTCTATTAATTTTTTAGCAATATCGGCATTGGTTCCTTGCAATCTTACAATTATAGGAACACGGATGTTTCCAATGTTTTTATAAGCATCAACCACACCTTGTGCAACTCTATCACATCTAACGATTCCTCCAAAAATATTAATCAAGATGGCTTTAACGTTTTCATCTTTCAAAATAATTCTAAAAGCATTTTCAACGCGCTCAGCATCTGCTGTGCCACCAACATCTAGGAAATTTGCAGGAGAACCACCAGCTAATTTGATAATGTCCATTGTTGCCATTGCAAGCCCAGCACCATTTACCATGCAACCAACATTTCCGTCTAATTTTACGAAATTCAAGCCAAAGCTTCCAGCTTCTACTTCTGTTGGATCTTCTTCAAGTTCATCACGCATTTCAGCAATATCTTTATGACGGAACAATGCATTGTCGTCTATACTCACTTTAGAATCAACCACGATGATTTTTTCATCTGAAGATTTCAAAACAGGATTGATTTCCATCATTGAGGCATCCAAAGAAACGTAAGCCTTGTAAAGCTTGGCAATGAATTTTACCATTTCTTTAAAAGCCATTCCTGACAAACCTAAATTGAAAGCAATGTTTCTCGCTTGAAAAGGCAACAAACCCAAAGTTGGATCAATGTGTTCTTTTAAAACTAAATGAGGTGTTTCTTCAGCAACAGTCTCAATATCCATTCCACCTTCAGTAGAATAAATGATTACATTTTTGCCTGTTGCTCTATCTAATAAGATACTTACATAAAATTCTTTCGTATCTGTTTCACCTGGATAGTACACATCTTCAGCAATCAGTACTTTTCTCACAAGCTTACCTTCAGCACTTGTTTGAGGTGTAATTAGCTGCATACCAATGATTGCGCCTGCTTTTTCTTTGACTTCATCTAGGTTTTTAGCCAATTTGACACCACCGCCTTTTCCTCTTCCACCAGCATGAACTTGCGCTTTAATAACGTGTAATTCTGTACCAGTCTCTTCAGTAAGTTCTTTAGCAACTGCAACCGCTTGATCAGCAGTTTCTGCTATTTTTCCTCTTTGGATTCTAATTCCATGTTGTGCTAACAGTTCCTTCGCTTGATATTCGTGTAAGTTCATAGTCCTATTTTCTGATTTTAGGCTGCAAAGGTACGATTATAAGTATCAAAAACAAAATGAGGCTTGGAAAATAAAATGTGAGAACCCACTTTGTGGTTGAAGGTTGAAGGTTGAAGGTTGAAGGTTGAAGGTTGAAGGTTGAAGGTTGAAGGTTGAAGGTTGAAGGTTGAAGGTTGAAAACGTTCAAGCATTCTCGCATTTAAAAAGAGTGGGAAGCGTGGAGGATGAACTTTGCGACGGAGGTGCTAGATGAACGAAATTACGCCCGATGTGAGTGGAAATGTATGGAATGAATTGGAACGGACAGTTGGGGAAATTTTAACAACGAAGCAATCCGTAGAGACGTTGCATGCAACGTCTACCACAGCGGGCAGAAACCCGTTCTAATTCATTCCATACATTGCAGCGGCAGCGGGGAGACTACTAGATTGGAAATGATATGTACCGTCCAAATTTTAAAAAACTATACAAATACCTACTAATTTTCGCATCGCGAATTATCTTTGCCGAGAAATTTAAATTTGTGATGTATGAAATTGAGAATTAACCCAGAAAACCCTGAAAGTTCAAAGATTAAAACGGTTGTTGAATGCTTGAAAGATGGTGGGGTAATAATTTATCCAACTGATACAATTTACGGGATTGGTTGTGATATTTATAATGCGAGAGCGATTGAAAAAATTGGTAAAATAAAGAATATTGATCCGTCAAAAACCAACTTGTCCTTTATTTGTTCAAGTTTGGGCAATATTTCGGAATATGTATTGCCATACAGCCGAAATATTTTTAAGGTAATGAATAGAAATTTACCTGGTCCTTTTACATTTATTCTAAAGGCTAGTACCGCTGTTCCTAAATTGTTTAAGAATAAGAAGAAAACGGTTGGTATCAGAGTGCCTGATCATAATATTCCAACTAGCATTGTTGAAGTTTTAGAACATCCATTGTTAACAACTTCTTTAAATGTTATTGATGATCCTACTGAATATTTAGTAGATCCTGAAGAAATTTATGAAGCATACAAAGATCAGGTGGACATCGTGATTGATGGAGGTTTTGGAAATTTTACAGGCTCGACGGTAGTGGATTGTAGTGATGATACATTGGAGATATTGCGACAGGGGGCTGGAGAGCTGCTTAAGTAATGCTTCAATGCTTCAATGTCACTTTGTGGTTGAAAGTTGAAAGTTGAAAGTTGAAAGTTGCAAACGTTCAAGCATTATCGCATCAATGTTGTTAAGTTAAAAATTGTCCAATTAGATAACTGTACCAACCACCTTCCACCTTCAAAAGCATTGGTGTTTGAATACCTGAATGTTTCAGCGTTATCCACTTTCCACTTTCCACCTTCAACTTTCAACCTTAAAAGGTATTGAATTGTCACAAACATATCTTTTTTTTTGTTAAAAATGAGAGATTTTTGCGGATTATGAACTTAGTAACGAAAAAAGAATAACTTCACCATTTTAACTGCGATATTTTTCGATTCACTGCCGCATCGGCGGACCGATCAAAAATCTTTTCCGTAGCCCTGCTATTGAATGTCGGACCAGCTTCGTGTTTTTGATTTGTGTATCAAAAAATTTCTTTGTTAAAATTATGAACTTATTATTTCATCGTTACCTAGCATAAAATATGTTTTATATTTTTGTGGCTCAACCGAAATTATAATGAAAAAAAGTATATTGTTTTTTACCTTGTTATTGGTCTGTTTAAGTTGCTTTGCTCAGACAGGTGATGTTAAAGGGTTTGTGTATGATGAAAGTAATGGAGAACCCATCATTTTTACGAATGTATATCTTGAAGGTACTTCTATTGGCGCGGCAACTGATATAAATGGGTATTATTCAATTTCTAAGATTACTCCTGGTGATTATACACTAATGTGTACTTATATTGGTTATGATACGGCTAGAATTAGCATCTCTATTCTTCCAAATAAACTGATCAATCAAAAAATATTTTTAAAAGAGGGTGGAGGAATTAATCTTGATGTTGTGGAAATCTCGGCTGAAAAGCAAGAGGCTAGGACTGAGGTAAAAACATCCACTATAAATGTATCGCCTAAGCAAATTAATAAGATACCAGCGGTAGGTGGAGAGCCTGATTTGGCGCAGTATCTTCAAGTTTTGCCTGGTGTCGTTTTTACTGGAGATCAAGGTGGACAATTGTACATTCGTGGAGGTTCGCCCATTCAAACGAAGGTTTTGTTAGATGGTTTGACGATTTACAACCCTTTTCACTCAATTGGTTTGTTTTCAGTGTTTGAAACAGATATTATAAAAAATGTTGAGGTAAATACTGGTGGTTTTAGTGCAGAACATGGTGGTAGAATTTCGGCGGTTGTGGATGTTTCTACAAAAGATGGTAATAAAAAAGAATTAGAGGGGAAAGTCTCCTTTAGCCCAATGATGTCAAAAGTTGTTCTTCAAGGACCAATTGTTCCATTGAAGGAAAGTGGAACGAGTGTATCTTACGTACTTGCAGTAAAAAATTCTTATTTGGATAGAAGCTCTAAGGTATTTTATCCATATATAAATTCTGAAATAGTTAATTCTGACGAAGGCGATGCAGAAGATCAAGGATTGCCTTATAAATTTAATGATGTTTTTGCCAAAATTTCATTGAATTCGAATAATGGAAACAAGCTTAGCTTATTTGGTTATGATTATCGAGACAATACAAATTTTAACAACATTACCCAATATGATTGGAAAGCCAATGGTGGTGGGTTTAACTTTGTAGTGGTTCCTAGTAAGTCCAATTTTTTGATAAATGGAAAGTTTGCCTATTCTAAATATACAATAGAACAATCTGGAGAAGATGATAGCAGAAGTAATGTAGGTGGTTTTAATTTTATATTGGATTTTAATTATTTCTTACGAAAGGGAAAACTTAAATATGGTATTGATGTTGCAGGATTTAATACATTATTGGTTAGAAATGAAACGACGGATTCAGCGAATCCTGAAGAAGAAAATGCAACGGATCTTGCAGCTTTTGCGGTGTATAAATTAGAGACGGGCAAGCTTGTAATTGAACCGAGTTTGCGTGTTGTAAATTATGCTGCATTGAGTTCTTTTCAGTTGGAACCAAGATTTGGATTGAAATACAATATTACCGATAGATTTAGATTTAAATGTTCAGGAGGTCGTTTTACTCAAGATTTACTGAGTACAAAATCGGATCAGGACATTGTTGGTTTATTTACGGGTTTTGTAACCGTGCCGAATGAAACATTGGGAAAATATAATGAAGATGGAGTTTGGGAAGAAGTGGAAGCAAAAGTTCAAATTGCCAATCACGCCATTGCTGGATTTGAAGTTGATGTAACTAAAAAAATCAATCTTAATGTTGAGGGATATTATAAAGATTACGAACAGTTGGTTAATGTAAATCGTAATAAAACTGCCCAAAATGATCCAGATTGGATTGCTGAAACGGGAGAAGCATATGGAATTGATTTCTTACTTAAATATGATTACAAGCGTTTGTACTTATGGGGTGTTTATTCATTGGGATTTGTAAACAGAGTTGGTCCTAATGGTGCGGGCGGTATTGCAGAATATCCTCCTCATTATGACAGAAGACACAATATGAATTTATTGGCTAGTTATACTGCTGGAAAAAATCTAGGCTGGGAATTAAGTGCTAGATGGAATTTAGGATCTGGATTACCATTTACAAGAACACAAGGCTTTTACGAAAGTGTAGATTTTAGTCAAGGAATAGGAACAGATTACACCACAGCAAATGCAAATGAAGTTTCAATTATTTATGATGAAAAATTAAACGGAGGTAGATTGCCATTTTATCACAGATTGGATATCTCTGCTAAGAAAAAGTTGGCATTAACTCCAAATATAAATATGGACATCGTTGCGAGTGTTACCAATGTTTATGATAGACAGAACATATTTTTCTTTGATAGAATTAAATACACAAGAGTCAACCAACTGCCGATTCTTCCAAGTTTGGGAATTAGTTTGAGCTTCTAAATGCAATAAAATAAATTCTAAAAACTGATCGACCCAATTTTACCACCTTTACCAGTTGCCCAAAGTTTGCTTTGTCCAAACTTACAAGTGTAATAAGCATCGGAGCCAATGAAGGTCCAGGTTTTGCCCAAATCGCGAGAGTAGTCCGCACCATTTCGTCCTACTGAGATTAGCAAATTAGTGTCTAAATGCGCTGCCACGCAAGACCTATATCCAGCAGGTTGATTGGTTTCGATTAATTGCCATGTCTGTCCTCCGTCGCTAGTGATGGCGCAATTGCCAGTCTTGTTTTCTGAATCGACATAGCTGCCTCCAACGACAATACCATTATTTTCATCCATAAAAACCATCGAAAAAACGCCTTTGCCTTCTCCATTTTGCAAGGGCGTATCCGACACCGACCAAGTAACACCATTGTCCTCTGAATGAAAGACGCGTGCCTTTTCAGAGCTTCCACCTGTTATCCAAATATGATCGTCCTGATAAACCAAGCCCGTTCCGCTTGCTGCATAACCAGCTTCGCCTTTTAGCATTTCGGGTAGGGTGGAGGTATCCATTTTTTTCCACGATTTCCCTCCGTCGCTAGTCTTCACTAAAACCCATTTGCCATCAATGGGATCACTATAAGCAATGCCTTCTTTTTCATTTCTAAAATCCATTCCGTCAAAAAAGATGCCTTTAGAGGTGTTTTCATAAACCAACTTCCAAGAAGTGCCACCGTCACTTGTTCTATAAAATTTTGCAATTTCGCCCGCACTTAGAACCACCGCGTTTTGATCGTCAAAAGCATAAATATCTCTAAAATCAAGTTCGGCACAATCTGGAATAGCAAAGACCGACCATTTTTTCCCACCGTCAATGGTTTTAATAATTGTTCCTTTTGTGCCACTCGCCCAAACCACCTCATCATTTACAACGGACAAACCCCGTAAATGAGCATCCGTTACCCGATTGTGTTGGGTCCAATTTAGATTGGAAGAATCACTTTGGATGATTGTGAGTGTGAGTATTAGGTAGAAGTTTAGTAGCATGGTTTTTTGGGTTTGTGAGAGTTAGCATTCATTTCTCATAAGTCAAAATTTTAATCATTTCCACTTGCGTCAATTTCCTATCGAAGATGCATTCTATGGGAAACTTTAGCCCTTTAATAGATACCAATTCAATATTCCCACTCTCGGATTTCTTTTTTAGCTTATAGCTTTTCGATTTTTTATCAAGAACATATTGTTCAACTATTTTCTCTTTAGGACTAATGATCCAATACTCATCAACCCCGTGTCTTTCATAATCATAATATTTCACATTTCTATCTCTCGCACTTGTTTTAGGAGAAGCAATTTCAATAGCCAAATTTGGCGGAGGAAACAAACTGGTTTCATCGTTAAACTCTTTCGATTTCTTTTTATTGAAATAACAAACATCAGGTTCGTAATCATTTCTAGTCAATCGAATCATTATTTTTTCATATCCAACAAAACCCAAATCATATTTTGCAACATAAGCATTTAAGAGCATAAACAAATTACTACTTATATCATTGTGAATTTTTTTCACAGGAGAATGAATAATCACCTGCCCATTGATGAATTCAGTTTTATACTCCTCCGTTTTTATGGAGTTGTAAAACTGTTCACGTTTTTCTTGCTCCTTTTCTAGTTCAATTGCTATCTTTTTTAAAATTGCAGGAGCTTCAGGGTCTTGTAATACCTTGTTTACCAGTTCGTTATTTTCTAATGATTTTACTGTCATTTTTTTAATTCTTTGACATATTTAACAAATTTGCGAATAGTAAGATGTCCAAAATCATCACTAATCTACTATTTTTTGGAGACTTACCATACCTAAAAATAGACCACATCGGTTAAAGTTAAAGAAAAATTGATATCAAAGAAAGAAAAGAGTATATTTGATATTGTAAAAACTTGATGAAAATTGGCAGAGCAATCATTAAATAGAAGAGACTTCGATACTCATTGGAAAGAGGTTAATTAGACTTGCAAAAGAAAAAGGCTATGAAAAGGAACAAGTTATCAACTTGTTGAGGTTTGTAAACTTTATAGTAACACTTCCTAAAAAACTGGAATCAAAATTTCAAGAAGAAATAATTAGCGAATTTTTAAAATCTAAAGATATGATCTATTCTGAATCACAGGTAAACTTTATTAATAAAATACATTTAGCCTTGCATGGCGAAACACTTGAAGATAGAGTTAAAAGAGAAGAAGCTCTAAAAGCTGCAGCTGAAAAAATGATTATCATTCAGAATCTGATAACAGAATCAAAATTGAGTGATGCAAAAATTGCAAAGATTACTAAAACTCAAATAGAAATAGTTAAAGATATTAGGAAGAATGTAAAAAAGAATAAGTAGTACTTTCTGCAATTATTTCCAACTACCTTCTCCATTCCTCCGTCAATAAAGAATCCACATCACCCGCTAATTCCATGCCAGTATTTTTGCCAGTACCCTCAAAAATCAACTGTTCTTTTTCATAAAGTTTTACTTCGACGATTGCTTCCATACTTTCATTTACCTTCCCAATCATATCCCCTTCGATGGGAGAAATTAGGTCACCACCACCCATTTTTATAGCTTTAATTTCCAAGCGATTTTTACGGTCTTTAAAAGATAAATAAACAAAATCATCTACTACAGATGCCTTCATTTTTGCACCAGTATAAGTAGCAAAACGATACAGTTTTTCACCAAGTAAAAAGCCAACAATATACCCGATAAAATGATTTCCTAACCACGGAATATGTGCCACAGAAGCAGTCAAGGAAACAGTCTTAGAGGTAGGTTCAGAATCAAAATGATTGCTTTGCATCCAAATCCAAGCATTGGGAAAAGAACGTCCCCAATCCTTTTCAATATAACCTTTGCCCTGAGTGAAATCCACCCTTTCACCATTGATAATAAGTTGTCCCTTTATCGAATTATTTAGACTGACAATACCGTGATAACATTGCATAAATGGAATGAAAGAAAACCAACCCATAATGCCAGGCGCGTACAACATTTTTGGCCAAGGAACATTGTTTTCAAAAGTTAATTTTCCCTTTATTTCTGGCAGGTCTAATTGCAAATGTTGAGCTGAAAAAGAATTCTCCTTTAGCTGCACCTCAAATTTATCTTCCGCAGCGATAAAATTATTTTTTTCAAATCGGTGATAGACGGCTGTACTTTTTTTGCCATCTAAAACCTGAATAAAAGCGTGTTGATTACTCGTTTCCCCTAATGAAATGCCAGGAATAAAGGCAAAGGCGTAATTTTCCGTAGGATCAACTATTTTAAAGTACCACCCTTCAAAATAATCCTTTTCATTTCCCCAACCATGATACATATCAGGGTTCCAAAGTGCTTTCCAACGTTTTTGCCTATTAGTCATTTTTTGATGTTTTTTGGAAGGTAAGGAAAAAATGTGTGGTTCGACGCATGGCTATATATTTTTACGCTTTTCTGTTGCCAATATTAGCCTTTTGAGCGGGGAGACTACTGGATCGAAGATGGTCTTCGCTGTCCTTATTTTAATAATAAATGAGTCTACTCCAAAAAGAGATAATTTTCACAAAATGGAATTTTTTAGATGAAGTTTGCATTTTTTGAGATTCGTTGATGCCTGAGCATCAAGGAATTGAGAAAGGTGCAAAGATCGCTAAAAAAACATTTTTGATTTTTTATCTTTCTGGAGTGGACTCATAAATTATAAACCAATCAAAATACCACTATATATTCTTTATCGAAATGGAGTTAAAAATTTGCCTTATTGTTTTTTTTCTAATTCTCTTTTGTAGCTCCCGATCTAAATGTTTTAAAGTGTATTGAAATTTTAAGTCTATTGCGTCCTTTTTCATTTCGACAATTTTTAAATTGAAGGAATTGGGTTCCAAATATTCTGAGAAATTTTGCAATGAAGCGATTAACTCTTCTTCTAAATGCTCGATGCTTTTTATGGTGTTGATGTCAATCTGAAAATCTATACTTAAAGACCTTATGTCTCTTTTGGTGTAATTTATTATTTCAGTATTGTATGCTTTGGAATTGGGGATTATTATTAAATCATCGTCATCATTTAAAATTTTAATCTTCAACATTTGGATTTCAATAACTTTTCCTTTTATATTTTCCAATTGAATGTAATCATTGATTTCAATATCTTTCGAAAAGCTAAAGTATAGCCCAACTATAAAGTCGTTGATGTACTCTTTTGAAATAATTGCTATTGCTGCTGCGATGATGCTAAGGGAAGTCACTAAGGACTTGAAATCAATTCCGAAAAATCCAAATATGGTTATGATTATACCAAGCCCAAATATGAATTTTGCAATGTTGTTTATACCAAACTGAAAATTATTTTTAACTCGATGTGATTGTTTGTGCTTTCTGGAATAAGCCCAAATGAAAAATCTACGAAGAAGATCTCCTGCCATTACAAAGATGGAAAATCGACCTAGTAAACATATTCCTGCAAAAATACCTTTACTTAGATAATTTATTGGTGTTTCTGAATTTAGAAACATTACCAATAGTATTATTAAAAGTATTTCGGCAACAATGATTGATGCGAAGCGCATAGATTATTAGTATTTTTTCAATTATACGAGAATGATTGGAGAAACGCTTCTTTTTTCATAAAATTATTGGGAAGGAGTAAATCATCTTTTAAAAAATTGTCTTTCTACTCCTCGTTTCTTGTTATTCGAAAAATTTGGCACTACGGGAAAAACTGTAGGTTAAAAAAGGTTTAATCAAAACAATCCAAAGCCTCTCCAGAATCAATACTATTATCATAGCCATTAATGGGATCATATTGTATTGAGAATGCGCAATTATCAATGCTATTTGGAGTGGGAATATTTAATGGCATTTGACATGGCAAGCAACAGACTAAACCAAAAAACTTTTCTTGCACATTGTCTTTTGACGTTACAACTAATAGATATTCATATTGGGTTGCTATTATGGTGTCTGCTACTATTCCGTCAAATCCATTTTCAGGAATTATTTCTGTAATATTTAATTTGTTGAATACCGTGGCTCCAGTAGTTTGATTAAATACTAAAAAGGTATCAATCTTTGATATGTTTGTGTCTGCTGATATTTGAAAGAAATCATTAAGCCCATTTCCATCAGGGGTAAATGCTGTAGGAATGTATATTTTGCCTAAGCCAATTTCTGCTGCTGTGGGATTTGAATCACAACAAGACTGAAGTAGTTCAAATGATTGGAAATCATTGTAATCATCATCTTTGGAAGTAGCTGTAAAGACAATCATTGATACTAATAATAATGAATTTGTAGCTATTTTTCGTATGGTTTCATCTTTAAATTTTATTTCAAATTTTTCAATATTATCAAGGACGTACATTGTTAAGGGCAATATTAAAAAAGCAATAAAATCTGTGTAATCAACTACTCTTGCTAATCTAAATAAACCAAAAGAATTAAAGGCATCTATGAAATACTGAGAGAAGGGTGATTTCCAGAAAATGAAAAACACAACTGTCATCATAATTGATTTTCTTGTGCTTACAGAGAATAAGTATTTTAGAAACATTGGAAAGATAAATAGACCTGCAAAATCTGATAATTTTCCAGTCAACATATTGCCAAATTCTGCCTTGAAAAAATGGTCATTTAGTATTAAAAGTATCAATCCAATAAAAAAAGCATAGTTTAAGGTGTTTCTAATTTTCATCGTTTGACAATTTTAATCGTTAGTTATAGGTTAATCCTATTGCTGCAAGTTACCTTTTTCTCGGCTCTATATTAACAAATTTATCATATATATTTTTAAATTTTTCTTTATCAATTGGTTGGTATATTTTCTTCGTACTTAAGGGATGATTTTCAACGCAATTTGGTGTAACACATTTTGTCGGTCGAGTAGGGCGACTTGTAAATCCACCACCGCAATAGGGACAAACATTCTCAAGAATATTTTCTACACAGTCTTTGCAAAATGTGCATTCATAACTACAAATCATAGCCTCATCACTTTCATTTGGTAAAGGCTTTTTGCAATTTTCACAGATAGGACGCATTTCTAACATAGTTGTCGTATTTATATGATTCTTAAATTTTCATGGCAGCTCGTCATTCCCGAATTTTTCAAACGACCAGTGCAGAAAAATATCGGGAATCTCGTCAATGTTTAGGGCTGCGTGTAAATTGAACCCAATTATATCTACCAAAAGTTTTACAGAGTAAAAAGACACTGATAAGTTCCCTCACCGTTGCCTGAGGTTCGCCCCAACAAAACTACATAAATTGACATCCACACGACGTTGCCTGAGGTTCGCCCCAACAAAATTTCGTTAATTGGCAATAATAAATAAATGTATACAAAACTATCAAAGTAGTCCAAAATTACTCGAAGGCAAACTACTCAAAGGCAAACTACTCGAAGGCAAACTACTCGAAGGCAAATTTCCCCGTCTGAATAATCTCACCATCAGCACTGCATTTATAAATGTACAAACCACCAGAAATGCCTCCACGATTTACATGAACTCCGTCATTGTTGATTTGATAATCTACAGCAATTTGTTTTCCTGTTAGATCGTAAAAATCCAACTGTAAATTTTCATAATAAGCACCTAATTGAATGAATGCAAAGTCTCTTGCAGGAACGGGATAAACGCTGTTACTTGAAAAATAAATGTCTGCGATACCAGTATCAGCTAAATCAACATTTTTACATACTTCTTCACCTGCGCCATTGTTGTTTGTAGCAGTTAGGCAAACTTCATAGACGGCTACAGACGGAAAAGTAAAAGTAGGACTTTGTTCTATGCTAAATCCAAGTTCTGCAAAAGTCCATTCCCAAGCATTTGGATCATTGCCTGATTGGTCGATAAAATTCACACTTAGTCCATTTATTTCAAAGTCAAAAGCAGTAACAGGTGGCTCTGGGCCAACTACAATTTCAATGGATTGACATTGAGTATTGCCTTCTCCTTGTTCATTAGAAGCGGTCATGCAAATTTCATAAGTACCAGGACCTGCAAAAGTGAAATTAGAATTTTGGTTAGTGCTAAATGTCAGAGTTCCAAAAGTCCATGCCCAAGCATTTGGATCATTACTTGAATTGTCTGTAAAGGTTACCATATTGCCTTCAACCTCATAACTAAAATCAGTAATTGGAGCTTCTAAACCAGTCGTTAAATCAATATTTTCACATATAGTATTTCCCGTTCCATTACTATTGGTAGAAGTTAAGCAAACTTCATAAATGGCTGCTTCTGGAAATTCAAAAGATGGATTTTGTTCACTGCTATTGCCAATATCTCCAAATGTCCATTCCCAAGATGTTGGATTGTTACTTGAATTATCTGTGAAATTTACCACTTGACCATTCACAACAAAATCAAATTCTGATACAGGCAATTGTTGAGAGACTTCTGTAACAATAACCGTTTTGCAAGATTTTTCACTAAATGGACATGCGTAAAAAACCATGCAAACTTCGTGTTCTCCAATTGAAAGATTCACCGTTTGTTCATTACTCGACCCAATAAATTCTCCATCAACTTCCCAATTTATGCTGTCAGCTGCATCAGTAGAAGTATTAGACATATCAACTTTATCTGCCATTACATCATAAGAAAAAGAGGGAAATAGGTGGTAGTCCTTTAAAAGATTATCAATATTTATTTTCCAAATAAGTGCTTCTTCAGTAGCTGGGTTTTGTGCGTCAGAATTGTTGAGAACATTACATCCAACTCGTGAATTTGTACCAAAATACCAAGAAGCTAAAATTAAATCATTTCCGCTTAAATAAGAATCATAAGTTTGTTCAACAATGGCATATTCTCCAATTTTAACTGCATCGTTTATTTCTCCATCGTTTGTCAATTCAATAATGTAAATATCTTGTGCATTATCATCTGTATTATAAATGCGATCATTTAATTCTGGACTATTGAGTAATTGACCAATAGCAATATAGTTACCATCTTCTTTTTGGTGGACTGAAGTCATCCATTCACCACCTGCTCCTATAGGTTGATTTCCACCAAATTGATTTGCCCAAATGAAAGAGCCATCTTCTCCTGAAAATTTAACGATATAACCATCATTCCTTCCCTGACTTTCCATAACGACATTCTCAAATTGAATTTTTTGATCAAAGCCACCTACTGCCAAAATATTATTATCACTGTCAACAGTAAGTCCATAAGGATGAGAAAAAAGTGGACAATAGCCCACAGAAATCCATTGAACAACGCCTTCTGGATTTATTTTAGCAACATAAGAATTGGTTTCTGAATCATTAGGAAGAGGGTTGGTAACCGTAAAATCTCCTAATTGAAAATCACCACCAAAATATCCACCAAGTATCAAGTTTTCTTGCTGGTCTAATGCCAAGCTCCAGCCACGACTAAATCCTGATATTTTTTCATCTAAAAACCATTCTAATATTCCATCTGGATCAAATTTTCCAACAAAACATGTCGTTCTACTTGAAACAGCCAATTGTTGGGAATTTAGATAAATATCTCCATTAAATCTACCTGTAAAATAAAGATTGTCTTGACTGTCTGTAACAATTCCAGCAGAATAAGGAAAAGCATTATTAGGACTTTCAATGTTTCTTGCCCAAATCAAATTACCGTCTAAATCCATTTTTAGATAAAACATATTGAGAGTAGCGGCAAAAAATTCTGTATTTTCAACAATCATTGTACCATAATAGGTAAAACTGATGTAAACAAAATTTTCATTTACCGATATCGTTGGTCTAACGTCACCTACTGTGTTTATGAATTCTGGAGTAAAAGTCCATTGCGAAGTTCCTGCACAATCATTTTTTGCAACATAAATACCTCTAAAGGGAGTTGAAAAGGAGTCACCTCCCAATTCTACAGTACCTAAATAGGTTCCAATGCTGTATACATTATCATCATTATCAACATCAATATCCCAAATGGTTTCATTATTTTTACCAGAAATTGAATTGAGGAAAGTACTTTCAATACACTGTGCATTTACTGTAATTGATAAAAATAATAGGAGGAAATAATTTTTCATTTTGTTTATGTTTGTTAATATTAGAAGCTAAACGAATATTTTGCAATTTTGGTAGCTAGAAGTTAGGTTTGCCATGGTGTAAGAAAATTAGAAAAAGAAGATTCTTAATATCGGGTGATTTACGTTTGAGAGTACTTTATGGTCTGCTCAATTCTACCTACAACTCAAAACTATGTTAAGTACAATTCCAAACTGTTGTTATCTACAACTCAAAACTGTGGTTAAGTACAATTTTCCTAACTGTGGTTAAGTACAATTCGTAATTCGTAATTTTCAACTTTCAACCTTCAACTTTCAACTTTCAACTTTTTTAAGGGCAAATTAAACCAAAAATCATTGAGAAGAAACTATTTTTTGAAAAATCAAGGCAATTAATTGATATTTATTACGTATTGACCGCCAATGAATCGTTAAAAAACATAAATTATTGCTACCTTTGTGCCTTCATATTCAATAAACAGCCTATTGTGACCCTTAAATACGTTAAAAGTCGCAAACGGGTAGATTTAAATTATTGAATATTGACCATTTAAAATATAAGAAGTATGAATAATAGAGGTACTGTCAATTTTTTGAGCATATTAACTGTTTTTTGGTTTATTGGGTGTTCTTACATCTATCTATGTCATGTTTGTAGTTACTGTTATGGAAATCAAGTAGCCGTATCGGCACCTGCTCCAACCTCATTTTCTAGTCTTCTAATCAGAGATGGAGACTTTTCTGTAACAGCTCCTGCTGGTCCTACATTTGATATATCAACTGACAATGCTAATTTTGATGGGCAATCTACCGAGGCTTTTAAAAGCGTTGCAAATTACCTTTCTAAAAACCCAAATAAAGGCTTGAGTATCACTGGTCAATATAAGCAAGATGAAACCAACAATACAACCTTTGGTAATCTGGGTATTGCTAGAGCTGAAGCAGTTAAGAAAAATATACTCGGATATGTTTCTGGCATTGACGCTTCAAGAATTAAGACGAATGGTAGACAGAGTTACAATTTGCGATTTATTAATCAAAAAACAGATGGTGGTTTGACTTATTTATTTTCTAATCAGGCTCCAAAACCTAAGCCTGCACCAGTTGCTGCAACTGGAAGCAATATAAATATTTCAGATGGTGCTTTTTCTGCAACTGCCCCATTTGGTATGTTTAATATGTCGGATGATGCCTTGACTTCTAATCCGCAATTAAACAATGCATTTAAAAAAGTTGCTAATCATTTAAAAAGCAATCCAGATAAATCATTGAAAATTACAGGACAGTACAAAAATGATGAGCAAAACAATACTTGGTTTGACAATTTAGGAATTGCAAGAGCCGAAGCATTCAAAAAAGCAATACTTAGTGCTGGAGTAAATGGTATTTCTGCCGATCAAATTGAGACAATTGGTAGATTGAATAATGGTTTGGCTTTTAACAATAATAAAACAAACGGAAATTTGAGCTTCCTTTTTGGAGTAGTTAATAAAAATGCTTCAGCAAATAAAGAAAGTCAAATGACTGCAATCGGAAAAAGATTGAAGGCAGCTCCTAAAAATTTCTATTTTGATCCAGGAAGTTCTGTAATTTCATTAGATGCAGAAATGAGGACTTACTTTAAAGAGTTAAAAGCTTATTTGAATTTTTATGGAAATGAATCTGTAACTTTAACAGGTCATACAGATGCAGACGGCAACGCAGGAGCTAATAAAAAATTAGGTCAAGATCGTGCAAATTTGATTCGTGATTATATGGTTAGAAATGGCTTAAAGGCAAATCAAATTAAAACGACATCGAAAGGAGAAGAAGCACCGCTTGCGGACAACAATACGCCTGAAGGAAAGGCAAAAAACAGAAGGGTTGAAATTTCTCTTTAATAGATAGAAATTATCGTAGAGACAAGGCATGCCTTGTCTCCAACATTAAATGAAAAACAGAACCCGTTGTATGGACAAGGCATGCCTTGTCTCACAATCGTTAATATTGAGAATAGTAAATTAAGCAAATTTGATGAAAGACAGTTTTCACTTTGCTTAATAATTAATAAAATTAAATAACACAAAGAAAATTAATATGTTTAGTGCATTAACTTGGTTTATAATTTCTATGCTTGGAGCATTTTTGTTAGGTTTTGCTATAGCGTGGGCTATGAGAAAATCTGCAATAAATGAATGGATGAACAAATACAATCTGAAAGCAGATGAATATAACACGCTAGATAGAAAATTTAGAGATTCAAGTAAATATGCTAATGAGCTTGAAGGCAATAATAAAAAGCTGCTTTCTTCTAATACTTCTCTCAAAACGGAATTTTCAGACTTGCAATCTAAATACAACCGTACTAAATCGGATTTGGCTTCTAAGTCTGGTGTTGCATCAGAATTGGATAAATTGAGAGCAACTCACGGTGATCTTTCTGAGCGTTATTCTGGAATGGAAGCGACCATTAAAGACTTACTGAATGCTAACAAGGCTTTGGAAGATGAGAAAAATGCTTTGGTTAAACGTTCAAACGAAAAACAGCCTGCTGTGAAAAAGGTGGTTGAAGCTGCCGCTCCTAAAGCAGATAAAGCGGAACAAAAAACGGATCAATCGGAAGAAATTAAAAAAGCCAATGATCAAGAGTTGAAAGCTTTAGAGTCAAAATTGAAATCTCTAAGAGCTGAAAACGATAAAATCAACTTAGACTTTAACACTCTAAATAAAAACTTTGATGCAATCAATGAATCAAAGAAAAAAGTTGAGCTTGAATTAGAACGTTCTAATACAGAAATTGAAGAACTGAAAGGTAAAATTTCTACAAATGATAAATCATCTGAGTTAGAAACTTTAAGAGCGAAACTGAGTTCTGTTCAATTAAAGCACGATGAAAATAAAAAATCTTACGATCAATTGCAATTAACCAATGGTGATTTATTGAAGCAATTAGCTGTTTTGAATGCTACTGGCACTGCTGTGAATAAAGGTTCTGATGAATTCAAGGAAAAGTTTGATAACTGTCAACAAGAAGTTGCGAAATTAAAGCAAGAGTTGGAGACATTAAAAACGAAGGCTTCTGAGCAACCTAAAGAGATGGCTCCTGTGCTTTCTGAGAAAGAAGCTAAAGAGGCAGAGGTGTTGAATAGAATTCGTGAAAAGGCTAAAAACATCAATTATACAAGAATTGGAGTAGCTGCGGAGACTGAAAAGAATGACTTGCAAGAAATTAAAGGAATTGGACCATTTATTGAAACAAAATTAAATGCTTTAGGTATCTATACTTTTAAGCAGATTGCAAACTTCAATGAAGAAGATGAAGAAATGGTAAATGATGCAATTGAATTCTTTTCTGGTAGAGTTAAAAGAGATGAGTGGGCTAAGCAAGCAAAAGAATTGATGAATAAATAAGTAAATAAAATAATGGGTGCTTTAAAAAAAGGCAATTGCGTAGGCAATTGCCTTTTTTTTTTGCTCTTTTTTAGACTTTCTGGCATTTTATGAAACTATTTAAGTTTTAACTTGATTGTTTATATTTATTGGTAAATATTAAGTAATCCCTTTAGAAAAGGAAATACCCCTGAAAATTGACTGCACTTAAACAAATATACAAATTACTAGATCAGTGGATTGGGCATTATATGCTTGCGGCAATTTTGATTTTGCTGTCTTCATTTGTTCGAATGTTGGAGCCTAAAATCTTAGAGGTTACCATTGATGTATTCAATCAATACATTAATAAAAATTTCCAATACAATGCCGATTCAGATTTTATATCTAAAGGGATTTATAATTTGCTTCCTGAATTTACAGTCGGCAATTTTACTAATGTTTTATTTTACATCGCTGCAATTTTTTTAGTAATAAGTTTATGTAAAGCATTTTTTGGTTTTTATGGTGGTGTCATCAGAACAAGTGCTACAGAACAAGCAATAAAAAAATTGAGAAACAAATTGTTCTCGCACATTCAATTATTACCAATTGGCTATCACGATAAAAATAAATCAGGGGAGCTTATTCAACGAAGTACAGGCGATGTAGATACAATCAAACAATTTGTATCTAATGTGATAATTGATTTTGTTCGATTGATTGGTGTTTTTGGGGCTTCTTTTTACTTTATGTTTATCATACATCCGCTTTATGCTTTTATTGCAATAAGTATAACTCCCATTATTTTCATTACATCTTATCTGTTTTTTATAAAGAAAAAAAAGTTATGGAAAGAGCATGAAGAAGAAGCTGATAAATTGACTTCAATTGTTTCTGAAAATATATCGGGAATCAGAGTGGTGCAAGCATTCGCACAAGAAAAAGAGGAAATAAGAAAATTTGAAACTCAGAATTTTGCCAAATATAAAGCAGGTATAAAAAATGTAACGATAGAAACCTTGTTTTGGCCTTTTTCAGATTTACTAGTACATTGTCAAGTTGTGATTTCAGTATTTGCGGGCGGTTACTTTGCATTGATGGGTGAAATAACAGTAGGGGAGATGGTCGCTTTTTTGACCTATTCCATGATGGTTACTTGGCCTATGCAACGACTTGGTAGAATGGTTTCTGATATAGGAATGGCAATTATTGCAATAAATCGAATCAATGAGATTTTAGATACGAAAGTTGAAGAAGATTATGGTTTGGATAATGAATCAGAAGGCGATGGTGTTTTTCAAAGCCTTGAATTTGAAAATGTATGTTTTAATTATCCCGATGAAAAGCCTATTGTAAACGATCTCAGTTTTAAAATAAATGCAGGGGACAATCTGGCAATCGTTGGACCTGCTGGAAGTGGTAAATCTACCTTGATAAAACTATTGTTGCGTTTCTACGAACCGACTTCAGGAGCAATTTACTTGAATGGTGAAAATATTAAAAATATATCCAAAACTACATTGAGAAAATTTTGTGGTGTGGTATTTCAAAACTCATTTTTATTTTCAGAAACTATAAAAAATAACATTGCTTACACAAAACCAAAAAGCTCAGACGAAGAGGTGATAAATGTTGCCTCTGTTGCAAGCATTCACGATGTAATGCATATTTTTCCACAAGGATACGATACCTATGTAGGTGAAAAAGGCGTTAGTCTTTCAGGTGGACAAAAGCAACGAGTAAGTCTCTCGCGAACCTTGCTCGAAAATGCTCCACTCTTGATAATGGACGATGCGACCTCTGCCGTTGATACGGAAACGGAGCATAATATACAAAATAGACTAAAAGAATTTAGTACTGCCAATTCAACAATAGTCATTGCACACAGAATTACATCCATCAAAAATTGTAATAAAATACTGGTTTTAAAAGAAGGTGAAAAAGATGCATTTGGAACATCCAAAGAGCTAATAAAAACGAATCCATTTTACCAAAAAATGAATGATATCCAGCTTGTTTTGGAGACAGAAATCAAAGCGTCAGGAAATTAATAAAATCTATTGTGTCTTAGAGCCAAGGCTTGCCTTGGCTCTAAGACACAATAGATTTTATTAAACTGTTCCTAAATACTAATTTGCATATTAGAAACGTTTCTATGAAAATTAAAATGTTTTTATAATAATAAATTAGTGCCAATGCTTAGTTATTTCAAAACCATAATATTCTTCTTCTTTGGAGCCTGTTTAATCATTTCATGTGAGGAAGAACCTGAAAATCCAATGATAGAGGAAGATGAATGCGGTGTAGTAGCAGGAAGGTATTCGCAAGTGGTATTTTCTGCAATCGATTCCTTAATAAATATTCAATATGGTACTGCTCCTACTGGGGAAGATTTATCTTTGGATATTTATTTTCCAAAAGACGACACTACTACTTGTAAAAGACCTCTTGTAATATTTGTTCATGGAGGAGGCTTTCATGAGGGAGATAGAAAAATGTTTGCAGCACGAGCTATTTGTGAAGACTTACCCTACAAGGGATATGTAACGGCTAGTATTTCATATCGTTTAGCGGAGGAAGAACCCTATACTTTGGAAGACCTTCAAGAAGAAAAGCTTGATTTTGAGAACCCTCATATTGATGTAATTCACATAACAAATGCCATGCACGATGCACGTGCGGCGGTAAGATATTTCAAAAAAAATGCAGTTCAGTATAATATTGATCCAGATAGAATAGCCATAGGTGGGGCTTCGGCAGGAGGTATGACAGCAATCAACGTGGGTTATATGGATAGACAATCAGAATTGTTTTCTGGTGCCATTCCAGACAATTTGGAGGGGACAAGTGGAAATCCTGGCTTTTCATCGGATGTTAAAGTAGTATATAGTTTATGTTCAGGATTTCTAAACCTAGATATGATAGATAAAAACACCGAACCTACACTTTACCTACAACAAAATGCATTAGACACCATTTTTATTGGCAATAGACTAGTACAATTAAGGATGAAGGCAGATGAGGTAGGTTTGACATATGAAATATTAGAGCAAGGCGGAATTCATTGCTTATGGGGAAGTCCTCTATGGGGAATTGTAGACCTTATAGAATTGAGAAAGGATTTGACGGATTTCTTAGCAGAACACCTGTAGAGACAAGGCATGCCTTGTCTCTACAGGTGAATATTTTTTATCTATAAAATAATCATTAAATCATTGAATTAGTCCGTATAAGACAAATCCAACTGCTTATTCTTCGACTCTAAAGTTCCCAAAGCGGACATCAAAACCTCGTAGGCAGCTTCCGCCATACTGTTTTTATTTGAATCTAGCAATGGATTGATTTCTGTAATTTCAAATCCACAGACTTGGTCTTCCAACTGTTCGAGTAATGTCGTGACCAATTTTTTTGATTCATCAAGGCTAAATCCATTTGGAACTGGAGTTCCCGTACCATCAGATACTGTTTCAGAATCCATACTATCAACATCAAACGAAACATAGATCAAGTCGCAATCTTCTAAATGTTTTTTTGCCTTTTGAACTGACTTTTGAACTCCCATTTGTCTTAATTCTTCGACAGTAATATTGGGAATGTTATATTTTTCTCTTAGATAGTCTTCCTCCATCTCGGTGTCCCTAAGCCCGAAGAAAAACAAGGCATCTGTAGACAACTTAGGTTTGCCAGTTTGATAATTTTGTAAGGAGTCCCAAGTTTCTGCTACATATTCAGATACTTGGTTTCTCTGTTTATCAATATTGTCTATTCCCATTGCAAGAGAGAGCGGCATACCGTGTATGTTTCCAGTTGGTGAAGTATATGGAGTATGCAAATCAGCATGAGCATCAATCCAAATAACTCCCACCTTTTTATTTGGGTCGGCTATTTTTATTCCAGAAATTACAGCAGCTGCATTTGCATGGTCAGCCGAAAGGACAATTGGAAATTGACTGTTTTTTATAGAATTGGAAACATCATTTGCAATATTACTAAATACTTTACCATAGGTAGAGATGTATTTCGCAGAAGGAGTATCTGTTTGATCATCTAAGCATTCATTATAACTAGTAACCTCAATACTTCCAATATCCTTGAAAGTAGTTTGCTTTTTTGTTCTTGCAACAGATTTTAAAGCATTTATACCAGTTGCTGCGCCTCTTTTTCCAGCACACATTTCAGAGTCTATTTCTACAAATAAAAATTGCCTATCACACATAAAATAAAAGTTTTATTAAGAGAAGTTTTTTTGTTTAGTATTTATATTTAAGATATGCTTTTGGTCTAAATGAATCTCGCTTTTAAAAGAATAGTTATGGCTATTCCTTCAAAAATAGCTGAAACATGGTGGTCTGACATTTCGGCTAAAAGGACGCTCAAATATTTCTTTGTAAATGCTAAACAGTAAAACAGTATTAAATAATTTATTTGAACAAACTGTCAACGAATTCAGTGCTATTAAAAAGTTGTAAATGTTGTAACTGTTCGCCAACACCAATGTATTTTATTGGGATTTTAAATTGATCTGCAATCGCAATAACAACGCCACCTTTTGCAGTTCCATCTAATTTAGTTACTGTTAATTGAGTAACCTCTGTTGCAGCGGTAAAATGCTTTGCTTGCTCTAGTGCGTTTTGACCTGTTGATCCATCCAAAACCAACATAACATCATGTGGAGCCTCAGGAATAAGTTTTTTAATTACCCTAGTGATTTTTGTCAACTCATTCATCAAAGGCGTCTTGTTGTGCAACCTTCCTGCTGTATCAATGATGACCATATCAAAACCACCGTTAATGCCTTCTTCTACTGCTTTATAAGCAACGGCAGCAGGGTCTGCTCCCATTTCTGTTTTAATAATTGGAATGTCAACACGATTAGACCAAACCTCTAATTGCTCAATTGCGGCTGCTCTAAAAGTATCCGCAGCACCCAAAAGAACCTTGTTATTTTTTAATTTGTATTGATTTGCCAATTTTCCAATGGTTGTCGTTTTACCAACTCCATTTACACCTACAACAACCAATATATAGGGATACCGTCCAGTAAACGGTAACTTATAATCATTTTCGTCTATAGTTTTATTCTCAGAAAGCATCTCAACGATTTCTAACTTAAGTGTTTTGTACAAATCTTTTGTACTGACATACTTTTCTGTTTCAACTTTTTTCTCTAAACGCTCAATGATTTTTACAGTTGTATCCAAACTTACATCACTACTCATTAATACCTCCTCAATATCATCCAATAGATCTAAATCTACCTCTGATTTTCCAGCAACTGCTTTACTGAATTTCTCAAAAATACTCTTGTTGGATTTCTCCAAGCCTTTGTCTAAATCTTCTTTTTGCTCTTGCGAAAAAGTAGATTTTATTTTATCAAAAAATCCCATAATTATCAATGTTTTGTAACCATTCAAGGTTTCCTAATGAACAAAAGTTCCCTCGCTGTACGAATTCAACTCCACACAACTCCGCAATCGTAAGTCAAAAGCAATGCCGGTCTGACACTCTTAATTAGTATTGATTTAGTCTCACCAACCACAAATGTCGATACAAAAATAGCTCCTAGCAAAAATGCTGGAGCTATAATATCTTTATATCTTTAAATGTACCTGATGGTACTATTTTATTTGTTCTTTGCTAAGAATTCTTTTATGTTGTCTTTATGCACCATTACATCTTTGTAAACATAAGCACCAGTCTCTTCATTTTTTTCAGAAACAACAACTTTAATGAAATCTTTACCACCACCACCACGATTCACACGTGAGTTTTTCGATACTTTCTTTCCCATGATTATTATTTAATTTCTTTGTGAACAGTATATTTTCTTAGGATAGGATTGTATTTTTTTAATTCCAATCTATCAGGAGTATTTTTTCTACTTTTCGTGGTAATGTATCTTGAAATTCCAGGTGATCCAGTACTCTTATGTTCTGTACACTCCAATATAACCTGTATTCTATTACCTTTGCTTTTCTTTGCCATTTTATCTTTCTTGCTTAATTAATAAGTAGAATTATTTGTATTGAGGTACGGAAACTCCTTTCCCTTCACACTCTTGCAAAAATTCGTAAATTCCTTTTTTATCAATAGTTCTTAATGCTGACATTGATAATTTTAGTTTAACCCACTTTCCAGTTTCTGGAACGAAAAACTTCTTTGTTTGAAGATTTGGTGCAAACCATCTCTTTGTTTTTCTCTTTGATTTGGAAACATTAAAACCAGTAATTGGCTTCTTTCCTGTTAATTGACATATTCTAGACATAACTAATAATTCTTAATCTGTTTTTGACGTGCAAATATCACACTAATTTTTACAAAATCATAATATTTTGCACTTTTAGGTGTGCAAATGTATAAATATTTAATGGTTAATTCAAATAAGTATCTAAAAAATCATCATTATAATACTAAAAACCCGTTTTCCTAAAATTTTTAGTAACAAAGCGATGAAAAATAAGCAAATATCTAAGCACTCATACATTAAAAATTGTTGTATCAACAAAAGTAATCATTCTCGCATTCTCACATTCTTGCATTCTCGCATTATCTTTACGACATGGAAAATTTCTTCGATTTAGAATACGACTACATTATAGTAGGAGCAGGGTCTGCTGGCTGTGTTTTGGCAAATAGACTATCTGAAAATCCCCAAAACAACGTTTTACTGCTCGAAGCAGGCAAAAAGGATGTGAAACCTGAAATTCAAGTTCCTGCCGCTTTTCCCAAATTATTCAAATCTGAGATTGATTGGGACTACACTTCCGTTCCACAAAAATCATTAAACAATAGAGAAATTTATCTGCCTAGAGGAAAAGTTTTAGGTGGATGCAGCTCCACCAATGCAATGATTTACATTCGTGGCCATCGAGATGATTACGATGAATGGGCAGATTTGGGAATGTCTTCTTGGTCCTATGATAACATTTTACCATATTTTAAAAAAGCTGAAAATCAAAGCAGAGGAGAAAATGATTTCCACGGTAAAAGCGGTCCATTATTTGTTTGTGATCACAAATTGGTCAATGAACTATCCAAAATTTTTGTAAAAGCCGCTACAAAAATGGGTTACCCAAGGAGAGAAGACTTTAATGGAGCGCATCAAGAAGGCATTGGTTTTTATCAAGTTACACAAAAAAATGGAAGCAGATGCAGCGCTGCAAAAGCCTATATTAAGCCAGCATTAAAAAGAAAAAATTTAACCGTTTTTACAGAGGCAAATGTGGAGGAGATCATTTTAAAAAATAAAAAAGCACTAGGAGTTCAATACACCAGAAATGGACTTTCTTTTACTGTAAAAGCCAATAAAGAAACTATTATCAGTGCAGGGGCTTATAACAGCCCTCAATTATTGATAATTTCTGGGCTTGGACCCCAAAAACATTTAAAAGAACTGGGAATTGATGTTGTTCAAGACCTCCCAGGAGTGGGGCAAAATCTACAAGATCATGTACATGCAGGTGTGGTCATGAACTGCAAAAAAAACATTTCATTAGATAGAATAGAAGACAAGCCCATTGTTTTTAAAAATTTAGCCAACTATTTAATGAGAAAGAAAGGACCATTTACTAGCAACCTAGCTGAATGTGGAGGATTTATTAAAACATCCGAAGATGTTAGCGCACCAGATATCCAATTCCATTTTGCCCCTGCATATTTTGTAGACCATGGTATGACTAGATTGGCGGGCAATGGATATGGGCTTGCTGCTACACTAATTAAACCTTTTAGTATTGGTGAAATCAAATTAAAATCATCTGACATTTATGAAAAACCACTTATTGATCCCGCATTCCTTAGTGACGAGCGAGATATGGACACGCTTGTTGAAGGCTATAAAATTGGTCAAGAAATATTCGAATCCAAGTATTTTAAAAGATATAACAATGGTTATTACAAACCTGAGAAAAAATTAGAAGATACAGAAGAAATAAAAGAGCATATTTGTGAGACACTGGAACATATTTATCATCCAGTAGGAACATGCAAAATGGGAACCGATAAAATGGCAGTCGTGGACGAATCTCTAAAAGTGAAAGGCATAGATGGATTGCGCGTTGTAGATGCATCCATTATGCCAACAATTGTGCGAGGAAACACAAATGCCCCGACAATTATGATCGCCGAAAAAATTGCCGATGAAATATTGGAGTTGGGGTGATTGAATTTTTAGGACGGTGAGGATCATTTTCAATGAAGTTGTGGTCCGATGATTCGGCTCCCCGCTGTCCATTGCAATGCCTTGCAGTTCATCCTCCGCACTTCCCAATCCGCACAAAACAAATAGTTTATAATGTCGTTAGTTAAAATTGAAACGAAAGGAATTAAAAACCATCAATGAAGATAAAAATCATAGATTTGCTCGGCGGGATTAGATTGGAGAGAAAAATGAACTATTTTCAACCATATTTAGCTTTTTTGAAGGAGTATAGCCATAGCTACAGGACTGAAAAAAAGCTAGATATGGGAAGGAAAGAGTCATTTTTTGCTCAATATGAATTCCGCCGAGCAAGTCTGTTTTGGATAATCATATTTGGCATTTTTATAACAATGAATTGCGTAGCCCAAAAAAAGATTCCCAAAAAGGCTGAGAAATTATACAAACAAGCAGAATTGAACTATCTGTCTAGCAATAAAAACATGGCACTGACAGAACTCAATAAATCCATTGAAATATTTCCAAAATACGAAGAAGCCTATAGGCTTAAATCGAAAATTCTAATCGAAGAAAAGCAGTTTGATCTCGCAATTGAAGCACTAGACAAATATTTAGAAGTTAATCCTAAAATTGATGACAAAATTATGTACCAAAAAGGATTGGTTTTTATGTCTCAGGAAAAATATGAAATTGCCAAAACTGAATTAACAAAAGCAGTCAATAGCGAAAATTGCAAAGAACGATTAAAACAAAAAATAAAGGATAAAATAAAAGAGTGTGATGACAGATTGGAACTGATGAAAAATAAAGTGAATTTAGATCCCGTTTCATTGGGAGTCAATATCAATTCAGCGGAAGATGAATATTTGCCTGTCTTTACCGCTGAAGGAGATCGAGTGTTTTTTACTAGACGAATCGGATCAGGACAATTGGCAAATGAGGATTTTTATTTTTCTATAAAAGATGAAAATGGCGAATGGTCGAAAGCACAAGATATGGGTTTGCCCATCAATAATCCATTGACACAAGAAGGTGCAATGAGCATTTCTCAAGATGGCAATAAAATATTTTTTGCACAACGCAATCCCAAAAAACAAGGTGGAATGGATATTTATTATTCCTACCAAAAAGACGGAGAGTGGATCCTTCCAATGAATCTTGGGCAGCCAATCAGCACAGAAGCTTGGGATTCACAGCCAAGCATTTCAGCCGATGGAACCGAGTTGTTTTTTGCAAGCAGACGAGCAGGAGGAAAAGGTGGGATTGACATTTGGGTAAGTGTTTTGAAAAACAATCGTTGGGAACCACCAAGAAATCTTAAAGAACTAAATACACCAGAAGACGAGCAATGCCCATTTATCCATCCCGATGGCAAAACCCTGTTTTTTTCCTCAAAAGGATTGCGAGGTTTAGGAGATGCAGATTTATTTAAATCAGAAAGACTGCCCGATGGAACTTGGTCAACTCCAAAGAATTTAGGCTATCCAATCAATACCGTTGAAAATGAAAACAGTTTGATTGTAGATCGAACAGGCAAAACGGCATATTATTCCAGATATGTAGAAGGAAACGGCTTTGATTTATTTTATTTTGATTTACCAGGAGATTTGCAAACAGAATTTGTAACCTACGTAAAAGGGAAAGTGATAGATTCCACCGACTTAAAACCCATTTCAGCAAAAGTTGAAATCAAAGATTTAGAAACAGGAGAAGTAATTAATGCCATAGACTCTGATCCTGTTACAGGCGAGTTTTTGCTCACTTTGACTGTTGGTAAAAATTATGCATTTACTACTCAAAAAGAAGACTATGTTTTTTATTCAGACAACTTCTCGTTGAAAGGACTTGAAAATGCTGATACTTTTAATTTAATGATAAAATTATCTCCAATAAAAAAGGCACAATCTTTTGTTTTGAAAAATGTATTTTTTGCTTCTGGAAAATATGAATTATTACCAGAATCATTCTCCGAATTAGATATATTGGTCAAATTATTAAGCGAAAACCCCAATAAGAAATTAGAAATTACAGGACACACAGACAATGTAGGTGATCCAGAAAACAACCTCATTCTCTCAAAAAACAGAGCCAAATCTGTACAAGAATACCTCATTTCTAAAAACATCGAACCAAACAAATTGAAATACACAGGCAAAGGCGAAACCGAACCAATCGCCGACAACGAAACACCAGAAGGACGCTCACAAAATCGACGAACGGAATTTTATTTGTATTGATCCCTATGTTTTGGTACATTAGAGAATATTCCGAAAAATTTTGCATGAGTAATTTTTATCAAAAATACGTGCGAAATTTTTCGGAATATTCACTATTAGAAAAAGTGAAAAATGAAATTTAATATATTTAAAGAATTTAAAGATTTTGCAGTTAAAGGCAATATGATTGACATTGCCATAGGTGTAATAATTGGAGCCGCTTTTAACAAAGTTGTTGATGTCCTTGTAAAGGAGATATTTCTTCCACCGCTATCTCTACTAACAGATGGAATCAATTTGGAAAACAAACGTTGGGTTCTTCGTAACGCAATTACGGAAAATGGAATTACGAAGCCAGAAGAAATTGCAATAGGCTATGGTAAGTTATTAGAAACAGGTATTGATTTCTTAATCATTGGTTTTACCGTTTTTTTAGTAGTTAAATTAATGAATAGCATAAGGAAAAAGTCAGAAGACCCAACCAATCTAGCTGAAGTTACACCTAAAGATATTGAGTTACTGAATACAATGGTACAAAAAATGGATAAACAGATTACACTTTTAGAGCAAATGGCAAAATCTGAAAATGAAAAATAATAAGATCATTGCACTACCGTTCTATCGTCTTATTAGAACTTGATCTCAGTCTTGAAAGGACGATAGATCAAAGAGTAGGATGCACAATTCTACTAAAGTACATAGGCAAAGGCGAAACCGAACCAATCGCCGACAACGAAACACCAGAAGGACGCTCACAAAATCGACGAACGGAATTTTATTTGTATTGATGATTAATTGATACGGACGGATTACATCCATCCTATGATGATTAGATGGATTGCATCCATCCTATGATGATTAGATGGATTACATCCATCCTATGATGATTAGATGGATTGCATCCATCCTATGATGATTAGATGGATTGCATCCATCCCTATGTTCTATCGTCCTTTCAGGACTTATTATACGAAAGTCCTGAAAGGACGATAGATCAAAGGGTAGTACGCAGTGCTACCTGAAAGGACGATAGACCAAAGGGTAGTACATAGTGCTACCCACCAAAAATCGTCGTACGGAATTTTATTTGTATTGATTGTTTTTGAATCATTGTAACATTGAATCATTTTTTAACCAAACGCCAACGCATTATTTATCATATGACTTGGTATATTAAAAGCATTGGTAAGTTCAATAGAATCAACCTTGACCTGCTTTATCAACTTTTTTATCAATTTGCTTATAGCTTTTGATTTAGCAGGAGCTAAATATTCATTCTCCAAAAACCAACCCTTATTTTGCTCTAAGTTATTGAAGGCAAAAAGATTTTTTAAGTTGCTTAAGCTTTGCTTAATTGACGCATCTTCAATTGAATTTACTTTTAAAATAAATTGCTCCATCACAACATAGTCGATATACGCTTTAGCCATTTCCAATAAATGCACTTGAGTTTCCAAAAAAGCTTGGTAACTATCCATGCCAGACTTAATTCGCTTATTTAACCGCATAGCAACAGTACGCAAGCTATGTGTTTCTCTATATTTAAATGCAGCTAATTGAAACTCATTGCTTAATAAGTGAGCTTCACTTGTATTTCTTGTTACGATAGGATTTAGTTCAGCAATATTGGTAGAAGCTATTTCCGTAACATACTTTACCGTATCCCACATACTCATTTTACCAAAAGCTTGTTTAAAGTAAGTAAGTCTACTTTTCCCTGTTAATTGAAGTAGAACCGTATTGTCTCCTTCAAAAGTTGTGAAGATATCAGTATCAGCTTTCAAATCAGCAAAATACATTTCATTTAAATAACCCTTACCTCCACATGCTTCACGACATTCTTGAATAGTCGCAGTGGTATTCCAAGTACTCATGGCTTTTAAACCTGCGGCCAAAGCTTCAATCTCTTGCCCTTCTTCTTCTGTTCTATCATCAAATCTTTCCATCATATATTGATGAGCAAAATGATAAGCATAAGCATTTGCCAATAAAGGCATTAATCTTTTTTGGTGCGTTTGATAATCTAAAATTGATTGGGCTGGTTTGTCGGGAGGACCAAATTGAGTGCGGCTATCAGAAAATTGAATAGCAATAGCCAATGCCTTTTTTGCAGCACTTAGACCTGCCATTGGTACACACAATCTACCACCTACAAGCGTGCCCAACATGGTAAAAAACCTTCTTGAAGAACTTGTGATAGGACTCGTATAGTTTCCTTTTTCATCAACATTACCAAACCTATTTAAAAGATTCTCTGCTGGTATTTCAACTTTATTGAAGTGTAAAGTGCCATTATCTACTCCATTTAATCCCATTTTTATTCCATTATCACCTATAGTAATACCTGGCATTGGATTCATATTGTCATCTCTTATTTGAACTAAAAAAGCATGCACACCATAAGATTCACCAAGAGTTACCAATTGTGCAAAAACGCTAGCAAATTTAGCATGTTGAGCGGCATTTCCTATATAAGTTTTTCTATCATTTTGAGTTGGAGTATTAATTACAAACGAATTATTATCAAGGTTAAAAGTGGCAGTGGTTTGTAACTCTCTTACATTACTACCATGATGCATTTCTGTCATTGCAAAACATCCTGGCATTTCTAAATTGCCAATTTTATTCAAGTATTTTTTATGATGTTTTTCAGTACCTAACCAATATATGCTGCCACCAAATAATCCAAAATGCACCCCAAATTTTATTAAAAGACTAATATCATATTTGGCTATTTCTTCAAACATAGCTCCATATACTTTTAAATTACCTGTTCCGCCATATTCTTTAGAAAATGCAAGCGTTCCAAATCCTTGATCCGCTAACAATTTTGTCCAAATATAAACTTCCTCGCGATACTCCTTTAATTGGTGTGATCTATTATCAGTATCAAACTTTTCATCTTTAAACAATTCTCTTATTCTTTGTTTAAGATTGAAATGCTCGCCCTCAAGTATAAGTGAAACTTGCTTGCTATCTAATTTTGTTTCTTCTTTTTTACTTTCTTCTTGTGATTTAGTATCTAGCAACAAATCTCTAATCGCTTCACTGCATATTATACCAAGGTTTGATTCTATGACTAAAAGCGATTTTTTCGTACTTTCATTAAGCCATTCACCACCTTCTTGCAATGTAGCTAAGTGATAACCAATATTAAACAAACTTTTCTTGTTCTCTTCATCAAGGTTTCCTATATTTTCTACTATGTATTTCTTCCAATGATTTAGTTGAGTTGCTGAAGGCGGATTTTTAGGGTCCAACCATTTATTTAATAAAGATTGAATTTCATCTGGTAAGTCAGCTTTTGAAAATTCTTGTTTTAATAATTCAATTTCACTTGGTGATAATACACCGTCTGCCCAAGCTACATATAAAAGCGGCAAAAATGGGACAATTGGTGATGCTAAGACTTTTGTCATAATTGGTTGAATTTAATTAGAAACAATAAAATATAAACACACGAAACTTGAGTTAAGTTTAAAAAATCACTAACAAAATTTCCCCAACATAAATTCACTCAAGCCAGGAAATGAATCTGCAAAAGGTTTTTCTAACAACTCCGACTCAATAATCTTCCTCATTTTATTTTTGTTGAATTTACCTGTTTTGTCCTTACTGTTTTTATAAATGTTTATCCATTTAATTCTTCTCAAATCTTTAAGATAGTCGATGTTTAAATTCAGCAGTTTACTTAACTCATTATCAAACTTTTCATTCGTAGATTCTATGATTCCATTTGAAGAGTACCTAATGGTTTGATTATGTGCCTTATTTGTTGGAATCAATTCCATTGGCAAACCATTTTTGATGCTGAATTCTGATTTTTTAGTATCACAATGTGTGTCTTCGACTCCTTTTCCATCGCAAACGGCAAATAGATTGGTGTAATCCATTGTTCTATCAGGTTTTCCATCTTTTCCATTACAAATAGAACGTTCACAATGATGTTCAATGGTGAAATCTTTCTTTAATTTTTGTTGACAATAAGCACAAACACCTTTTTGTTCATCAAGCAAAGATTTTTGTAAATCTTTCATAACATCAGCGTCCATTTCATTATAAGACGCTGCCGTTTTTCTTTTGTACTCTTGTAATGATGGTGGAGGACTGTTTTTTTTAATGTACCTCATTCTCCAACTCAAATTTATAAGCAGCCAATCTAATTCTAAGCTCTGACGGTAAGGAATCAATGTCTTTTCCAGTATCTTGATTGGTTAAATGGTCAATTTCATTTATAACAGCTTCCACCTTTTCAGGTTCCGCTTTTTCATCAATTAAATTCTCGAATTTTTTGACTAAATTTAAATACTCCTCTGGTCTTTCAAACGAATTAAAAACGTATTCCAGCAAGGTATTGGAATCAATTCCCTTTGTTTTAAACTGAAGCGGTTCCACTTTAAAATCATTTATCAAAAAAATATTCTCACTTTTCACAGAAGAAACCACTTGAGGCGAATGCGTAGTTATAAAAAATTGAATATTGGGAAACAACTCTGTCAACAAAGGTACGATAGCTCTTTGCCAAGTTGGGTGTAAATGCTGCTCTATCTCATCAATTAATACAATACCAGGATTAGCTAAAATATCTTCGTCTTCAGGATTTGCTGCAATGGACAGGTTGTAAGCTATGTCCGCTACTAAAGCTATAATGGCTTTTTCACCATCAGATTTTGCATCTAAACTTTCTTTTTGTTTCGTTTCTTTTTCGACTATTGAAATGGTTTTTATAAATGTATTAGTTCCTTCTCGTTTATATTGTTCGGAAACGATCTCATAATCTTTGTGAAATAATTTTTTTAAAGCTATGATTATAGCATCTCTGACAACTTTTAATTGTGGAAGTTCTACATTAAAATCATTTTCATCTCTCTTGAATCTTAATTCCTTAGATTCATTTTCAAAAAACCAATCGAAAAAGGAGGAGTACGATAATTGATCCTGATAAATATGGGTCCAAGCATCTAATTGAGGGATTTTATTAGATACAATATCAATAGGTTCTTTATAGGAAATAGCACCTCTATTTGTTGGGTAAAACTTTATAATAGGGACTCTTTTAGATTCTATTATTTTATCTTGAAATTTATCAATTTTTTCTTTGTCTTTAGATAGTGCTTCTAAATCTGCTTTAAGGGCTACGGATTTTGTATTTCGGTAAATAAGTAGATTTATTGAATTTGAACTTTTTGGGTAAGTTAATGTTGTTTTAATAATACAAAATTCGATGGAACGGTGCTTATAATCTTTACTAGTCAATGCTAGTTTTGATTTCATTTCATTTGAAACTCCTTCAACAAAATCCTTTGTCAGTGTAAATATGTTCTTTACAATTGCATTAAGTAAGGTCGATTTCCCCGCACCATTATTACCAATAAATAAATTTACATTGTCATTGAATGAAATATGTGTTTCTCCAAAACCTCGAAAGTTATATATATTTATTTTTTCAATCTTCATATTGCACATTAAACTTAGAATGTAAAACTAAATATTTTACAACAACTAATCCAATAATCTTCCTATTCTACTAACAAAATCTCATAATCATGCCTGAATATCACTTTTTCACGAATAATTTGCCCAAGTACAGACGCCATTCATGGCGTCTCATATGGTGTCTCATATCATCTCATTATAGCGTCTCAACCAAAACCTGAAAGGACAATAGATCAAAGAGTAGGATGTAATCCTACTTGCGAAACGTGTGTAAAATTGTATCTTTGAAAAACGAATTGCAGGAGAAATGAGTAAAAAAGCCTTATTAGAAGCCAAAACATTAGTTTTCAATGAAATAATGGGGAATGGAAAAATATACAAAGTCCCTCTTTTTCAAAGAGATTATTCTTGGAACCAAGACAATTGGGAGGATTTATGGAACGACATAATGGATAGTTATGCGGAAAATGAACCGCATTATATGGGAGCTATTGTTTTGCAAAATATTGGTGATAACGTGTTTAATATAATCGACGGTCAGCAAAGATTTACAACGATAAACATAATAAACCTTGCAATTATCTCAAAAATAAAAGAGTTAGCCAAAAATGAAATAGATAAGGAAGCAAATGAAGAAAGAGCGAATTTGCTCATAAATGACTATTTGGGTCGAAAAGATCCAGCTTCGTTAAAATATTCGAGCAAGCTGTTTCTCAATGAAAACAATGATGCATTTTACCAACAAAGATTACTGAATTTTCGAGAGCCTATCAATTACACAAAACTTATTGATTCAGACAAATTATTATGGGATGCCTATTTGTTCTTTCTCAAACGAGTTGATGAACTTTTTGAGAATTTAAATACAGGTGAAAAACTGGCCTCATTTTTAAAAGAAAGAGTAGGGGGAGCTTTGTTGTTTATTCAAGTTATAGTTGAAGATGAATTAAATGCATTTAAGGTTTTTGAAACACTAAATTCAAGAAGAGTCGAACTTACTTCAACAGATTTGCTTAAAAACTATTTGTTTACATTGGTAGCTAAAAGTCGGACTGATTTAGACCATGTTAAAAGTCATTGGAAGAGAATAGTTGAAGTTATTGGCTTGAAAAGATTTCCGATTTTTTTGCGCGATTACCTAAATGGTCAATTGAAGTTAATAAGTAAAGATCAGCTTTTTAAAGCCATAAAAAACAAAGTTAAGTCCGATCAAGATGTTTTTGATTTGTTAGAGAATCTTGAAAAATCTGCTTACATCTATGTTGCTTTAGAAAACCCAAACGATGAATTTTGGAAAGGGGAAAAGGAAACTGTTCAGTTGATTACAGCATTAAAACTTTTTGGTGTTGCTCAAAATAAATCAATTCTAATGATTGCTCATTCTAAGTTAGGCAATGTAGGCGAATTTAAAAGATTGTTGAAAGTAATTGTCAATATCTCTTTTCGATACAATATTATTGGCTGTTTGCCCATCAATGAAATGGAAAAAGTATATAATAAGGTCTCCGTTATGATTTACAATGCTAAATCTGTAGCAATCAAAGATATTCTTGCTTCCATTAAAAAGCTTTATGTGGAAGATGATTCTTTTAAGAGTTATTTTGAAATGCGAACTCTGAATACAAACAATAGTACTAATAAAAAATTAGTAAGGTATATTTTATATAAATTAGAAGGGCAATTACCAAACGGGGTCAAATATGATTATTCTACAGATAGTGGCACGATAGAACATATTTTACCTGAAAATCTAACAGAAGAATGGGAAGCATTTTTCAATGAAGAGGAACACAATAGAAACGTTTATAAAATAGGGAATCTTACCCTTTTAGAATCTAAGAAAAACAATCGTAAAGCGGCAGATTACACAATTGATGTCAAATTACCCGTTTTTCAAAGCAGCAAATACAATTTAACCAATTCCATAAATGTTTCTGAATGGAATATTTCAGCAATCAAAAATAGGCAAATTGATATGGCAAAAATTGCTTGTGGGGTTTGGAAAGTGCAATTTTAGTTTATGTCCAATTTCACCCCTCACTTCTGTTAACAAACACTAAAATAATACCTGAATTTTCATTTTTCGCATATCATTCGTATCTTGATTCCACAAATCACTATTAGAATGAATAAAAATTTAGACAGAAGAAGTTTCCTCCAAAAAACTGGATTGGGGATTGGTGGTCTTGCCTTGAGTGTTCCTATGTTTGGAAATGAGGTCGCCCTTGAACAAATGTTTGAGGTGGTTGACATCGCTTTCAAAAAGAAAATGTCGGACATTGCTCTCAACACCGCTAAGTCCAAAGGGGCAAGTTATGCTGATATAAGAATTGGCAGATACCTAAATCAATATGTTTTTACAAGAGAGGACAAAGTACAGAATATTCGTAATACCGAATCTTTCGGTGCTGGAATTAGGGTAATTGTAGATGGAACTTGGGGCTTTGCCGCTACCAATGACGTTACAGATGATGGAATTAAAAAAGCAGCTGAACAAGCTACTTTCATTGCAAAAGCCAATTCTAAAATCCAAGATACTCCCGTTGTGCTGGCTCCCGTTAAAGGGGTAGGAGAGGTTTCTTGGCAAACTCCACTTACGAAAAAAGCCATTGAAGTGCCTGTTTCTGAAAAAGTAGAATTGTTATTACAAGCAAATGCCGCCGCAATGGATGCTGGCGCGAGCTTTATCAATTCCAGTTTATTTCAGATAAATGAACAAAAATACTTTGCTTCAACAGATGGTTCTTACATCGACCAAGATGTTCACAGAATTTGGCCAACTTTCAACGTAACGGCAAAAGCTGATGGGAAATTTTATGCTAGAGGTGCATTGAGTGCGCCAATGGGAATGGGCTACGAATATTTACAAGAAAATCCTGCCGATGCTGTTGATGGTCCTTTTGAAGGATTGAAATTTTACAATAGAGGTTATGATATTGTAGAAGATGCTAGAAATGCTGCTAAACAAGCACAGGAAGTTTTGACTGCTGATTCTGTTAAGCCAGGCAAATATTCATTGGTATTAGAGCCAAATCACCTCGGTTTAACCATCCACGAATCTGTTGGGCATCCGCTTGAGTTGGATCGTGTTTTAGGATACGAAGCGAATTATGCAGGAACCAGTTTTGCGACTTTGGATAAATGGAAAACCAAAAACTTTAAATATGGTAGCGACATCGTTAATTTAGTTGCGGATAAAACGGAATTAAATACTTTAGGAGCTGTTGGTTATGATGACGAAGGAGTGAAATGCAAAGAATGGGATTTGGTTAGAGATGGTGTTTTGGTAAATTACCAAGCCATTCGAGATCAAGTAAAAATCATTGACCAAAATGAGTCTCATGGTTGTTGCTATGGCGATAGCTGGAGTAGCGTTCAATTCCAAAGAATGCCAAACGTTTCTTTAGAACCTAATAAAGAAAAATACTCCGTAAATGATATGATTGGCGATGTGGAGGATGGTGTTTACATTGTTGGACGAGGTTCTTACTCAATAGATCAGCAACGTTATAATTTCCAATTTGGAGGAGTATTGTATTATGAAATTAAACAGGGTAAAATCACAAAAATGATTAAAGATGTGGCTTACCAATCTAATACTCAGGAGTTTTGGAATTCTTGCTCAAAAATTTGTGATAAAGATGACTACCGATACTTTGGTTCTTTTTTTGATGGAAAGGGGCAACCAGGTCAGGTAAGTGCAGTATCACACGGAAGTTCTACCACTAGATTTGACAATATAAATGTCATAAATACAGGTAGGAAAATTTAATAAATAATGGTTAAAAACAAAATATAATATGCCTATATTAAATAGAGAGGAAGCAAAACAAGTATTGGATAAAGCCATCAGTTTTTCTAAAGCCGACAACTGTTCTATCTCATTAGGAGGAAGAGAAGAAGGAAATATTAGATATGCCAGAAATACAGTTTCAACAAGTGGCGAAACTTCAAATATAAATTTAGTTATTAGTTCTAGTTTTGGTAAAAGATCAGGGACCGTTACGACCAATGATTTATCGGATGAATCATTGCAAAGTGCAGTAAAAAGGTCTGAGGAATTGGCGAAACTTTCTCCTGAAAATCCAGAATTTATGGAGCCTTTAGGTCCATCTGAATTTCCAGAATCTAAAACCTTTTTTGAATCTACTAAAAACATAACTCCAGATTACCGAGCTACAGCGGCAATAAATAGCATTAATCCAGCGAAAAAAAGCAATTTGATCGCTGCTGGATTTTTAGAAGATGGTGTTTATTTTTCATCCATTAGAAATTCCAAAGGATTGTTTGCTTATTCGGATTCTTCTTATCTCGATTTCACTGTAACTATGCGTACAGAAGATGGTACGGGATCTGGTTGGGTAACAAGAGATTTCAATGATGTCAATAAATTAGACACAGCTTCGGCTTCGGCGATTGCCATTGAAAAAGCAGTAAAATCTAGAGAAGCAAAAGCTTTAGAACCAGGAAAATATACCGTGATTTTAGAGCCTGCTGCTTCTGTTGGTCTGATTGAAAATATGATTTATGGTCTGAATGCTAGAAGTGCAGATGAAGGAAGGAGCTTTATGTCTAAAAAAGACGGAGGAAATAAAATTGGTGAGCAATTGCTTGATGAAAGAATCAATATTTACACGGATCCTTTTAATAAAGAAATACCTTCTAGAACTTGGAATGGTTCGGGACTTGAACAAAAGAAACAAAACCTAATAGAAAAAGGGGTGGTGAAAAATCTTTTTTATAGTAGATTTTGGGCGAAAGAAAAAGGAGTTGATCCTAATCCATATCCTAGTGGATTTATCATTGAAGGAACGGATACGAGCTTGCAAGATTTAATTAAATCTACAAAAAAAGGTATTTTAGTAACTAGAACTTGGTACATCAGAACGGTTGATCCGCAAACGTTGCTTTATACAGGTTTGACAAGGGACGGTACTTTTTATGTGGAAAATGGAGAAATCCAATATCCTGTTAAAAATTTCAGGTTCAATGAAAGCCCAATCATTATGTTGAATAATTTGGAGCAATTGGGAAAATCAGAAAGAATCAACGGTAATTTAGTACCACCAATGAAAATTAATGATTTTACATTCTCCAGTTTATCTGATGCAATATAGTAAAGTCAAAACAATATAAAAAGGAGGGCAAATTTTAGATTTGCCCTTTTTTTTATTAAAAAACAAAAAATCATACAGAAACTATTTGTCAGGAATAATCGTTATCTTTAGTGAATATGAATAATGAAAACAAATATGAAAAGCTGGAGTTAGCAATTGCAAAAGGGCTAATTGGTGGGGCTTTAGGAGCACTTTTTATCAATAAAACGGAGTCAACTGTAGTTGCTGCTTTAGTTGGTGCGGCACTAGGTGCTACTTACCAAGCATTTAAAGAATCTCAAAATTTAGATTCAGGTGTTTTGTATGAGGAAAACGGATATATTTATCGTGCTTTACCAGATGGAAATAGAGTACGTGTTAAACCATTGGTAAAAAAGAATACCGAAATACCTAAAACATTTACAATTGGCTAATACAAAACGTTTAAGAGTATTTGCGGGTCCAAATGGATCAGGTAAGACAACATTAGCAAAAAAGCTGATTGAAAATGGTGAGTTTAAAGCCTCTGCTTTTGTAAATGCAGATAACATTGAAAGAGAGATTCGTGACAATGGAAGTTTAGACTTTGGCATTTTTGGCATCCACTTAAATATAACAAGAGTTATTGATTTTTTTTCTAATCATGGAATGAGTCCCTTAAAACTCAATGATAAAGATATTCCTCATAGATTTCTTCTGAAAAATAACTCTTTAATTTACTCGGGAAATATTAATTCATATATAGCTTCAGATTTAGCAGCCTTTATTAGAGAAGAATTATTATCTGAAAGCAAGAGTTTTTGGTTTGAAACAGTTTTCTCGCATTCTTCTAAGCTCGAAATCATGCAAAAGGCAAAGGAACTTAATTATCGAATATATTTTTATTATATAGCCACAGATTCACCTGAAATCAACGTGGATAGGGTGAATATTAGAGTTGCTAAAAATGGACATTCAGTGCCTAAAGATAAAATAATTTCCAGATATTATAAATCCTTAGACTTACTTCTTGACGCTGTTAAAATTAGTGACAGAGCTTTTTTGTTTGATAATTCTGAGAAAGCGTCAAAATATGTATGTGAAATAACAGATGGTAGAAAAGTAACCATGAAAACTGAAGATATTCCAAATTGGTTTATAAATTACATTTATAATAAAAATTAATCATAACAAAAACTAGAGCAATATGTTGGCGTTTGTATACAAGAAAAGTACGCTGTTGGTAAGTTTTTCCTCCGCGCTTCCCAAACCTAACATACTGCAACCTCTCTGAGGTTGATAGAAATGGCATACATTGTGTAGTTGCTGCTTTAGTTGGTGCGGCATTAGGTTCTACTTAACAAGCCTTTAAAGAATCTCAAAATTTAGACTCAGGTGTTTTGTATGAGGAAAATGGATATATTTATCGTGCTTTACCTAACGAAAATAGAATTTTAGTTAAACGATTGGTGAAAAATAATATTCAAATTCCTAAAACATTTATGATTGACTAATACAAATTAGGCTCATGAAAGGATTTAGTGGAAACGTTGTTGGTCTTTGGCTGTTGGCTATTGGTGGCTGTTGGCTGTTGGCTATTGGTCAAAAGCCAAGTGCCAATAGCTAAAAGCCAATAGCTAAAAGCATTTCCACTAAATTCCTCCATGAGCCACAAATTAAAACGATTGAATGTATTTACAGATTAAAAAAACATAATAAATCTAAACAATGTCCAATTCATTTTTTTTCAGTCGAATTCAGTATCATTCAGGTGATTGGAACACGGATGAAAGAATGCCCTCCAATTTATTGAATTCATTAATAGAATACACGAGTATTAAAGTGGAGGAGACGGAGCGGATTGTGAGATTGGATTCTCCAGAAATATTTAAAAGTCCCTTTTGTTATATGAGTGGGCACAAACTGGTGCAGTTTAATGATGCAGAAAAAGAAAATTTTAAAAAATATGTCAACAATGGAGGATTTGTTTTTGTAGATGATTGCAATCATGACATTGATGGATTGTTTGCCAAATCTTTTGAAAAGCAGATGGCAGCCATTTTTGGTGACAATGCTTTGAAAAAAATTCCCAATACCCATAAATTGTACTCCAGTTTTTTTGAATTTCCTGACGGACCACCTACGACCTCTTTTGAATTAAATGGTTGGGGAGATGATTTGGTACACGATTACCTCAAAGCAATTACAATAAATGATCGAATTGGTGTGCTGTATAGCAATAAGGATTATGGGTGCGAATGGGACTATCATTTTAAAAATAAAAGATTTTTAGCGGAAGACAATACCAAATTCGCTGTTAATATCGTAATGTATGCATTGAGTAATTGAATGGATGGATATTGACAGTAGAGACAAGGCATGCCTTGTCTAATCTAGCAATGTCTGACCAACCTTATGACAGAGACAAGGCATGCCTTGTCTCTGCGGTGGAATATGAATCAACATTTTACCCAAAATAAACTTTCAACAACCAAAACAGTCATAATTGTACTTACAAACTTGAACAACAAAATATCAAAATGAAATTCAATATAATAATCGTAATAGTTGCCTTTTTTAGTTATTTTTCTTTGACTGCTCAAAATGCAGTTGAAATATTGGACAATGTTAATAAATATTATTCCTCCAAATACACTATACATGCAGAATTTGATATTACTCTAGAACATGGTGCTGAGAATGAGCCGTCAGATGCTCGTCAGCAGGAATCAGGTTTTAAAGATAAATTTAGAGGTAAATTGCAAATGAAAGGCGAGAAATATAAGCTTGCAACTGATCAGTTAATCAGAGTATGCAATGAGGTTTCTGTTTGGACGCACTTTCTTGATGATCGAGAGGTAATAATTACTGATTATGAACCAGAAGAAGAAGAACTTTCTCCAGCAAAGATTTTTAGCATATATAAAGAGGGATACACATCCGAGCTTATAGATAAATTTAAATGTGGTGAAGGAGATTGTTTTAAAATAGAGCTGAAGCCTGAAAGTCCAGATAATCCTTATAAAAGTATTGTTTTGGCAATAGATGAGCGAAATTTTGCAATAAAAGAAGCTATATCAGTATCAAAAAATGGAACACGAATGATATTTTATATTCGCACCATTGATTATAATATTGACCTTGCAGATGAGTTGTTTACTTATCCAACAGATAAATTAGAGGAGGAAGGAGTAGAGGTCAATGATTTTAGATAGGGGCTATTTTAGAACCTGTTTAAAATAACAATTTTATTATTATACATTTATTTTGGAAATATTCCATTAAATTACGGTTTTATAACTATTTTTGCCGAAATTTAAGATAATTGATGAATTACGATTTAATTGTTATAGGAAGTGGACCAGGAGGATATGTTGCAGCTATACGAGCTTCTCAACTAGGATTGAAAACTGCAATAGTAGAAAAAGAATCATTGGGTGGTGTTTGTTTAAATTGGGGATGTATACCTACCAAAGCATTACTCAAAAGTGCTCAAGTATTTGAATACATTACACATGCTGAAGACTTTGGTATAAAAGTAGGTGCTCCAAAAGCTGAATTTAAGAAAGTAGTTTCTAGAAGTAGGGCAACTGCTGATAAAATGAGCAAAGGAGTGAATTTTTTGATGCGTAAAAACAAAATTGATGTTCTTAAAGGACACGGTTCTTTGGTGACAGCCTCTAAGGTAGCAGTCAAAGATGGTGAGGAAGTAAAGGAATATCAAACAAAAAATATCATAATTGCCACTGGTGGAAGATCTAGACAACTCAAAGGTTTGGAGCAAGATGGTAAAAAAGTCATTGGCTATAGAGCGGCAATGGTTTTAGAAAAAATACCTAAAAAGCTTGTCGTGGTTGGTGCTGGTGCAATTGGAATTGAATTTGCCTATTTTTACAATACAATGGGATCTGATGTTACCATTGTTGAATATGCTCCCAGCATATTGCCGAATGAAGACAAAGATGTCTCTAAAGAATTAAGCAAAATTTATAAAAAAGCTGGCATGACTATCATGACCGAATCTGCTGTGGAATCGGTTGATACAAGTGGTAAATCTTGTGTAGTTAATGTGAAAACTACAAAAGGAACGGAATCAATTAAATGTGATGTCGTTCTTTCTGCTGTTGGCGTTCAACCAAATACAGAAGACATTGGTCTAGAGTCATTAGGGATAGAAATGGACAAAGTACACATCAAAGTTGATGAGTATTATGGAACCAACGTGAAAGGAGTATATGCAATTGGTGATGTTACAAAAGGACCAGCTCTTGCCCATGTCGCTTCAGCTGAAGCTATTATATGTGTAGAAAAAATTGCAGGACATGATCCTGAGCCAATGGATTATAACAATATCCCAGGCTGTACGTATTGTTCACCAGAAATAGCCTCTGTTGGATTTACGGAAGAGGCAGCTAAAAAAGAAGGATATGAATTGAAAATTGGCAAGTTTCCATTTTCAGCTTCTGGAAAAGCAAGTGCAGCAGGTCATAATGAAGGCTTTGTCAAATTAATTTTTGATGCAAAGTATGGCGAGCTCCTCGGTGCACACATGATTGGATCTAATGTTACTGAGATGATAGCTGAATTGGTAGTAGCAAGAAAACTGGAAACAACAGGACACGAAATAATAAAAACAATACATCCGCATCCTACAATGTCGGAAGCGGTGATGGAAGCAGCAGCTGCTGCGTATAATGAAGTTATTCATCTATAAAATAGATGTTTATACTTTTTTTTATTAATTTAATTTTTGACGTAAGTAATGATTAAATAATAAATTATCGATTTAGGCAAAGAGATTTTTTGATACACTGCCGCATCGGCGGACCGATCAAAAAGACGAAGCTGGTCCGACATTCGGTAGCAGGGCTACGGAAAGGCTTTTTGATATAGTGTATCGGAAAATATCAAAGCCTAAATCGAAAAGTTATTAGTTTACCATTACTAAATCAAAACTGATAAAGTTTATCTAAATCATTTTGAACTAATGAAGGAACAAAAGATTATTAATCGATTACAAAACATTCTTTATGACGGAAATGTCATTAAATCTGAAAATGAAATTGAAAGATTAAAGAATGATTATCAACTTGCTAAAGAGCAAGCCAAACGTGAAGCTGATTCACTGGTTTCAATAGACAGTGGCTTTGACGATGAACTCGATGATCTGTTAAAGAAAATACAGATTAAAAAAGAAAACATCCTTCTTAGGGACAAAAACAAGAAAGCACTCATCATTGGCAGCAAGAAAGAGATTATTAGGGATTTAAAGAGAATGGTTGACAACACCAATGATATTGGCAAATCATACGAGCAAATTAAGGGAATTCAGCAGAGATGGAGTGATTCAGGCAGATTATTTGGAGATGAAGGAATAGAACTGCAAAATGAATTTAATTATCACGCAGAATTGTTTTTTCATAATATTAATATAAATAAGGATTTAAGAGATCTTGATTATCAAAAAAATCTTAAAGCCAAAAAAGAAATCCTTGAGAAATTTAAGGAGGTTCCACAGATTGAAGATATTAGACAATTAGAAGGTGCACAAAGAAGAATTCAGGGCGAGTGGAGAAGTGCAGGACCAGTGCCATGGGACTTAAAAGATGAAATTAATAATCAATTTAATGAGATCAATGACGTAATTAAAGTTCGTACTGATGCTTATTATGAAGAAAGGAGAGAAGAGTTTGATAAAAAACTTGCTGAAAAAATAGCACTATGTGAGAAAATTCATAACATAAGAGGAAAAAATATTACCAATAATAAAACTTGGAAAACAAATACAGAAGAAGTATTGCTTATCCAAAAAGAATGGAGAACTATTGGTTACAGTTCAGAGAATGAAACTATCTGGAATGTTTTCAGAAATGCTTGTGATGCATTTTTTGAGCAAAAACGTCAGTTTTTTGCTGAATTAGATAGCAAAAGAGCTGAAAATTCTGAGAAGAAAATGAATTTGATTCAATTAGCTGAATCTATTCAAGATGATGATGCTTGGAAAGTAACGACGAATAAGTTTTTGAAACTTCAGAAAGATTGGAAAGAAATTGGTCCTGCAACTATTAAAGATGAGTCTAAATTATGGAATCGCTTTAGAAATGCTTGTGATAAATTTTTCCTTAATAAAAGAGAATTCTTTACTTCGCAAAATGATGTACAAGTAGAAAATTTGGAGAAGAAAGAAGTTATTATTACTTCAATTGAAAGCTTAGAAGTTGGAACAGATTCAGCAGAAGAATTTAGAAAATTAAAAGAATTATCTTCTCAGTGGAATGAAATTGGTTATGTGCCTTTTGATAAAAAAGACGAAATAATCAAGAAGTATAGAGCTGTAATGGAAGATAAATATAAGCAGCTTAAACTGAATGAGGAGCAAAGAAGAAAGCTAGAATTTGAAACACGTATTAAACACCTTGTAAGAGGAGAAGGTGGTGGAAATGCCGATAGAATTTTATCTGCTGAAAAGACCAGATTGCGAGAAAAAATGGAAAAATTGAAGTTGGATATTGGTCAATATGAAAATAACCTTGGATTTTTTGGTAAAAATATTGATGAAAATAATCCATTGGTTAAAGATATTCACTCAAAAATTGGTCGTTTAAAGACTCAATTGGCTCATATGAAGTCGCAACTTGTTGCTATGAATAATGCAGATCAAATAGTTAATTCTGCTGCTGGTGAAGAGGAATAATAAAGAAATATAAATATTAAAATTGAAAGCCTGACGCGTAGCGTCAGGCTTTTTTTTGGATTTTGTTGTCTAAGGGAAATGAAATAAATAAGTTGAGCCAAAATTTATTATTAGGTTTTTTCGATTTATAAGTGGTCCGACATTTCGGCAAAAAAGTCAAGCATAGCAGAGCTAAGTTCTACTTTTTTAACTGGTCCGCCGGTGCGGACAGAAATCGGAAAAAGATGATGATAAATTGGCTCAAGTTATTGTTTTCGCTTTACTTAGTAACGATAAAATAATAAGTTCCCTATTTAGACGAGCTAGTTTAGTTCTTATTTTTCTTTTGAAAGAGTGATAATTGTTGATACTTTGATCGATTTTAAGGGGAAAATGAGGGCGAAAAAAGCCGTCTAAATCGTGAAGTTATTCTTTTTTTGTTACTAAGTATTTAAAATTTCGAACTTTTGCTAGAATTTAATGTTAGGCACTAAAACATAGTCGAGTAAATAAATATTCAAAAATCATCTTTTGTTATTTTCATTAATACTGGGAAGAACAGTAAATTTGGTTCTACATCCGACATTTATGTAATTTAATCATACTGGATCACTTAAATGATAAATTATTGAAACCTTGGATTGTGTTAAAGTAACAGAAAATAATTTTTGACCCCTTAAATATTTATTTAATTGGTTTAGGCAGTCAGCAATCCAAAGCCAATTTTAGTAGGTTGATTTTTTAGATGAAATGTTAAATGTTGATGTTTTGGTAAAAATAAAGTCCTATTAAATAATAGTTATATTATATAAAATAGTATATTTAAGTTTTAATGTTGTTTGATTAAATACTATTTGCTTTTTTTTTCTAATATGAAAATGAATCCAAAGTATAAATGCTGCAAGCTTAATAGTTTGCTTTGATTAAATAAGTATATGTGATGTAGATGTCTGATAAGTTATTTTTTGAATTTTGCTCATCAAAAATGCTTTTCGGAAAATCAAAATAACTATCAGTCCGTCGTTCGGTCAAATAGGGTACTTTATTTTAAACTGATTCTTTGGAAAGTAGAAGCGTTTGAAAATAATACCTACTGTTATCAGAACGTTTAGGAACTGAGAGGGTTAATAACTGTCCGTTTTAACCAGAATCTCCAGCTATGCCTACGTTTTTTGCAAAAGTAAACTGTCCAAAAAAGTAAAGTTATTTTTTGAACATTCCTTATGGAATCGAATTTGAGATTTTTTTGATAAAAAGAAACTTTGTGAGCTAACATTTAAAGTGAAAATGCTGTAGTAGCTGTCTGTTTAGATTAGATTGGTCGCGCTTATTTCGGAGTTATTTCTAGTTATTGGACACTTAATCATACTGTAAGATAAGTAATAAGGGTGTCATTTAAATGGTGTGGAGATTGTCTGTATTAAGATTAAAGTGAATTTTATTGTACATTATTTCAAAAATATAAGCTTTAATTTTGTTCTGGCTAGCATGAAACACTGATTTTACCTTTTTCAAGGTGTCGCTTCAATTGATATTGAAAACATTATTTTATTAGTGATGCTGAGTAAGGATGAAAGAACAATTTTCTCATTTAGATACCTTTTTTGTCCTTATTTACCTTTGAATAATACTTCCGTAGCCTTTACAGAATCACAGGGTCAACAAGGTTTTTCAAAGAAAAATAAGAATAAAATAGCTATGGATGCGCAGTGGAAAAAAGAGACTGCCAGAAATGTGTCGATTGTTTATGCTAGATACTTAAGCTCCGTCTAAATAATGAGCATATTATTTTACGGTTACTAATTGACTTTTATTAGCTCCAAAAAAAATAATTCTAAATGGATAGAAAAGTGGTCAATTGGTGTTGTTTTCTAAAATAGAAGTAGTGAATTGTTCACTTTATTGATTTTGTATTAAATAAAATATAGATGTTATAAAGGAGTAATTAAGTCTTGTATAAATATACATAATACTCTTAGTTGGTTGAGGATATAGTGGAATTATAAAATGTCAGACAGTCATATTACGAAATTTAATAAACATTAATGTGCTGTATTTTAAGCAGTAATGTGCTGTGTTTTAAATAGTTTGGCATTAAATTTGATTAATTCAGTAAGTGACTAAAAATTAATAGATGGTGTGAAATTATACCTTGTTTGAAGGGTAAATGAATTATTGTTTTTTAATGCTACTATGAATTTTGAAGATGAAAAGGAATTAGCAAATTCTAGAAGGTGGTTTATTTTTTAGTCAATGAAACTCGTTAAAACTTAAAGTTAATCAGTAAAACGATTAGGCATGATTTGTTGAGTTTTTTGCAAACTAGATTTATTAAAGATGCAATGACAATTAAAAGACGTTAATTTGAAATTCTTTATTCCTTAAGTAGTTGAATTAGATAAGGAGCTAGTAGTATTAGCAAAATTTATTCTAAAATTTATAGGATATTAGAAAAAACTATGCTACATTTATTTAGTTCAATTTGATGGTATAAAAAAATATTTCGATAAATATTTTTTTATTTATTTATTTAAGTATATTTTTGTACATGTTACTTAACAAAATATTATAAATGAAAAGTTTAAATTTAAAAGAGTTGGAACAGCTTCTGCATTCTTACGAGAGTGATTTAAATGTTCTGAAAGTTCAACTCTCTCACAAGAAAGGTCAGGTTTCTGATCTGAAGGAGGAAGTGAAAAAAGCTAAAAAGGATGAGCCTAAAAAATCCAAGAAGGAGAAAAAGGCAAAGTCAGGAAAGCGTGGCAGACCTAAAGGGTCAAAAAATAAAGATGCCAAAGAAGTTAAAGCGAAAAAAACAGGTAAGCGTGGTAGACCAAAAGGTTCAACAAATAAATCTACTTCAGCTTCAACTGATGTTGTAAAGAAAACAGGTAAACGCGGTAGACCTAAAGGCTCTTTGAACAAATCTACTGTAGCTTCTGATGTTCCAGTAAAAAAACCAGGAAAAAGAGGCAGACCAAAAGGTTCAACAAATAAATCTACTTCAGCTTCAACTGATGTTGTAAAGAAAACAGGTAAACGTGGTAGACCAAAGGGTTCAACAAATAAATCTACTTCAGCTTCTGATGCTCCAGTAAAAAAGCCAGGAAAAAGAGGTAGACCAAAAGGTTCAACAAATAAATCTACTTCAGCTTCTGATGCTCCAGTAAAAAAGCCAGGAAAAAGAGGCAGGCCAAAAGGTTCAACAAATAAATCTACTTCAGCTTCTGATGCTCCAGTAAAAAAGCCAGGAAAAAGAGGTAGACCTAAAGGTTCTTTGAATAAATCGACCTTATCTGCTGATGCTCCAGTAAAAAAAACAGGTAAGAGAGGTAGACCTAAAGGATCTGGAAATAAAATGGCTCAAGCTGTAAGCATACCAAAAAAAACTGGTAAGAGAGGTAGACCAAAGGGGTCGACAAATAAATCTACTCCAAAGGTGCAAGCTAAAAGTGCTGGAACTGGAAGACGTGGAAGACCAGCGGGTTCGAAGAATAAAGTAAAATCAGAACCCGATGCCGCACCGAAAAGCACAGTGTCTGCAAAAAAAAATCCTTTTTTAAAAAATCCTAATGCATTTGACTGGAAACAGGCAATTATTGGTACTATAGAGGAAAATAAAAAAGTGATTTTGAGCAGTAAATTATTTGACAATGCTGTTGAATCAGCAAAAGTGGCTAATTTAAATATGACAGATTCACAGATTCGTACTAAAATTATTTCTAATCTTAAAAAGATGCTGAATAAAAGAACGGATATTAGGACTGTGAAAACTGAAAAATATGGATATGTTTATGGATTGGTATCTTGGTTTGAAACCGATGGTTCAATTAAAAAGCCATTTAAATTGAAATAATGTTTTTAAATATAGTTTAAAAACAAAAATTAAAAATCCCGATTTGCTTTTATGAATTGCAAATTGGGATTTTTTGTATCAAAGAATGAAGTATTATCTAGACCAATTTGACTTTTTTTCTAAATTGTTGGATTATTGAGATATTGAATTATTGTAAATCAGATAAATGTTTATTTTGAATTATTGGATTATTTATGTCCAAGTACTTAACTAAAAATATACCTTTGTTTTTTATTTGTAAAATAAAAAACATTAACTTCCGTATTTGACTGGTTTCTTTTCTCAAGAATAAAATAACTGCGGTCCGACAATTCGGTCAAAATGGCGAAGTTATTAATTTATAGCAATTCTCGGTTTATAAATAATTGATCGTTTCCAAGCTAATGTTACCCGAGGTTTATCTTGCATCGCTAAGTATAGATAGATTCCCAATTAAGTTGGGAAGGGAAAGACGGGAAACGAGAAAGAAATAGCTTCTAAAGCGAGAATAGCTGATTATTATTTTCACTTTACTTATAGACTCTTATGAAAATTGATATTATTTCAGCTGTACCAGAATTACTTGAAAGCCCATTTGGTCATTCTATTTTGCAGAGAGCAAAGCAAAAAAAATTATTAGAGGTTAATCTCATTAACTTACGAAAATACGGTTTAGGTAAGCATAGACAAATAGATGATTATCAGTTTGGTGGAGGTGCTGGAATGGTCATGATGATAGAACCCTTAGATAAATGTTTGACCGAATTAAAATCGGAGACAGCATACGATGAGGTAATATATACTACACCTGATGGTGAGGTTTTGAATCAGCAAATTGCAAACGAATTGTCTCTAAAGAAAAATTTGCTCATTCTTTGCGGACATTATAAGGGAATAGATGAACGCGTAAGACCGAAGCATATTACGAGAGAAATTTCCATTGGCGATTACGTATTGTCGGGTGGGGAACTTGCCGCCGCAGTTTTGGTAGATTCAATTGGAAGGCTCCTTCCTGGAGTGCTCAATGATGAAACTTCCGCTTTGTTTGATTCCTTCCAAGATGATTTGCTTGCACCTCCTGTTTATACAAGACCTGCGGATTATGAAGGGGATAAGGTACCTGATATTTTACTTTCGGGAAATTTTGGTAAAATTGATGAATGGCGGTATGAAAAAGCTCTGGAACGGACTCGAAATCGAAGACCTGACCTTTTGAAGGAAGATTGAGAGAAGACAATGCTTTGACAATGCTTTAATGCTTAAATACTTCAATTTCAATGTGTTTTATCACCTGACACCTCAGAAGCAAGGGAAGTGCGGAGGATGAATTTGGCGACGGAGGGGCTAGATTAGCGAAACTACGCCCGATGCGAGTGGAAATGTTTTTTTGTGTGCAGACAAAGATCTGATGTGGTTTAAAACCTCACACACACATAAAAACATTGCAATGGACAGCGGGGAGACTACTGACTTGGAAATGATACTCGCCGTCCGAAATTAATGCTTCAATGATTCAATATTTGCTTTGTATTGCTGTCACAAGTTAATAATGCTTGAATGTATGAATGTTTGCTTGGTATTGCTGTCACGATTTATTAATGCTTCAATTTTCAACTTTCAACTCTTTAATAATATGAAAATTTTTGCTTTGTGTTACTGCTGCGACATTTCGACGTAAAAATGTGGGAAAATGAGCTGGTTGTATTGTGTTAAATTTTCTAAATATTTCATTATCAATAATAGCGTTATTTTTTGTTATGTGTAAATATCTGTTTGTCTGGTTGAAAAGAGAGCGAAATTAATTTTCTACTTTTGTTAAAATAGGCACAATTTGTGTGATAGTAGTTGGAGCTGGACAGTGATAAAACTTGAATGTAAGAAAATGTGGTAATTTGTTGTTTTCTACATAGTTAATTAGTTGTCTTTGCGTAGATATTTATTTAAATTTACCTAGAATACAAAGAAGCAGCTCAATAATACCTCAGCGACGGCTGCCGATCCTATTTGAAGTCGTTCTTTTAATTTTCTGTTAGCGGCAGCCGATGCTGTTATTTTTCAGAACAATAGCTCGGCTATTCTTCTGAAAAATGCCTAACAGAAAATCAAAATAACTTATTCAAATAGGATCGGCAGCCGTCGCTGAGTTATCATTGAGCAACTCCTAAACTAAAACAGAAACATAGTGCGCAATATTAAAAAGCTTTTTGACTCCTGCTTTTTTTCTAAGAGATTGATCCTCAGTGTCTTATTATGTTATTTCTATTCATTAACGGTTAATGCTCAAGTATTTATTAACGAGATACAGGCAGATGCGGGACAGAGTGAAGGACAAAATGAGGCTTTTATTGAGTTGAAAACAGGTGGAAGTTCCGTTGACCTCAATTGTTGGGTGTTGACCAATGGTAAATGGGCAATTCGATTTCCCTCCGTAATCATTTCGGCAAATAGCCATTTCGTCATTGGATGTGGAGAAGATGCTAGTAGTTCGGGTGCGGGAACCTCAGCCTCGGAACCTGGCGGTCCCACTTCAGGTTTGACTTGTGATATATGTGATTTTCCAGGTTTGCCGCTTGGTTTTGATGTTTGTGATCCTATTAATGGTACATTCTACGATCCTTCTTCGAATGGATTTTCAATTGACGCTTTTTCCGATCAAATTGTATTGTTTGATGATGATGGGAATATTGTTGATGCGGTAAAAATCAATGCGGGAGACCCACAAACCAATAATTATGTTTTGGGATCAAATATTGGAGCAGATGATGTTCCTTTTGTACCAAATCCCGATTGTGGCAATGTGGTTTTTGAAATGCCAGCATTAAGTAGCAATGAATATCAAGCTTTTTCTGGAAGTGGGACGGATCAATGCAATAGATCTCTTTCTTTAATTGGGAATAGTTGGTCGATAAATGATCATCCAACTCCTGGTGCTGATAATTCTAGTATAACTTGGGGAATAAAGGTACAAAGTAATGGTGGTACTTTTCAAGACCTAGAGAATGCGAACTTGGTTTTTTGTTCCACGCCTGACATTGTAATACGTCTTGAAGTTTACAATTACCAACACGTCGAACCCAATTCTACGGATCATAGCAACAATACAGGTTCTTATATTTTCAATCCAATTACGAATAATGAAGATTCGTGGACTGTTGTATCCACAGGAGATACGAATAACGGAACCACTGTTTTTGAATATAGCATTGGCAATTCAGCTTTCCCTGGCTTGGGTCTTTATAGATTTCAAGCCTTTTGGGATGATTTCACCCATTTGTTGGGATCGGGAGTTGTTCCACCTTCGTCGCAAAGTAATTGTTATGAAAAAGAAAACGTTGATATTAGAATTGTTCAACCACTGTCTGTAAGTGATAATGATATTTCTTGCCCAGAAGATTTCAATCAGGGCGTGGTTGATATTGGTTCATTGGTTACTGGAGGATATCAGAATACCTATGAATTGTACGACAATATGAACAATGTAATTGACAGTAATCCATTTGGAATTTTTTCAATTGCGAATGCTTCACAGGGAGACTTTGTTGTGAAAATTATAAATGGTGTTTCTTCTAATTGCGCTCCTCTCTTTATAGAAGTGGATGTAAGTGAAAATTGTGCAGCAGAACCACCTTGTCCAGAGAATATGAATTTAACAGTAAATGCAAGCAATCCAGTTTGTAGCGATACTGATATTCAAGTTTGTTTTGAAGGTGAAGCACTGCCATTAGGAGGAACGGTAAATTTATATATGACCGATGCCGCAGAGACGGATTATTTAAATGGTATTTTAATTGAGACTTTAGAGATTGCTGATGGTAGTAGTGGTGGTACATCTTTTGATTTGACTTGGAATTTTGATTCTGGTGATCCAGATACACCTTTTGATGTGGGTGGGGGAGCTGTTTCAGGTAATTCTACTTTTGCTTCATCCAGTACTCCTCCAAAAAAGTCAAAAGGAGGAACAGAGGATACAGAAACTTGTCTTTTTCAAGTGGCAGATTTTGGTCAATGCTTTGATGATTATCCAGGTGATCAATCATTGGCTGTCTGCAATTGGTCTGCAACTAATATTGATTTCGCATTTAATGCCTCCTATTTAGAATTTTGTTTTGATATAGGAGATTGTGGTCTTAGTGTTCAAGAAATATCATTTGATATGGGTAGATCCAACGATGGTCCAGAAAATGTTTGGGTAACACAGGCTGTTGAAGCTGATCCGTCCAAATTATTGGACGGCACAAGTCCAAGAATACTTGGAACACATTATCAAGGTGCATCAGCTTGCGCTCCTGTAGTTATTCCTAATTTAAGTGTATTGCTTCAAGCAAATGACAATTGGTGCTTTTATATTTATGTTCATAAAGATACTGATGCAGCAGCAAGTTTTGACTGTGAGCCACCTACAAGTGCAGGTATGGGTTGTAGAAGAATATATTTAGATGATGTAAAAATAACCTTAGTTCCAACTTGCAATGATCCTTCGATGGGAGTTCCAATAGATGAATGTATAGATTATACCATTGACCAAGATATATGCGATGGAGGAAATGATTATAAAATTTGGTCTGTTGTTAGCCCATTTGGTGATAATTGTCCTGATGGTGGAGCAGATGATGCAACGGCAATATTAACAGAGCCAATAACAGTCTCTTGTCCATCACTTTCGTTTTCAGAAACATTTGTGGAGGTTTGCGAAGGAGACAATCAAACGGTTTCGGTAACGGTTGTTAATGGCATTTCAGGAACTTATCAATTGTCCTATTTTATCCAAAATAGTTCAGGAACATCTGCGCCTATAAATGCTGTTTACAGTGGTGGTGCATTTGTGATTCCGATAGAGACAAGTACGCTTGGTTTAAATGAATATGTTATGCAAGTTTTTACAGATGGAGTGTGTGCTACAAATTTGGTAGATTTAGGATTTACAGTTCAAGTTTATGCAACAGATGATGTTTCAATTACTGGATCGACAGATGGGAACTGTACCAATCCAGGATCAGTTACTTTGGATTTTGGGAACAATGCATCTCCTCCGTGGACTGTTAACTATGAAATAGATGGCATTTCATATGAAGAAGATTTTTTCGATAATCCTACAACGATTAGTATAACAGAATCGGGTATAGTTACGTTGATTAGTGCATTTAATAGTACTTGTGAAATGGGCATTGGTACCTCAACAGCGGATATTGATATTACTGGTGCTCCTGAAATAACGGCTGACTTAACGGGTGGGGCGACTATTTTTGTTGATGGCAGTGGCAACCCAACAACCACAATTGATTTATCTGTTTATGAAGTAGGAACACCACTTGGCGGAAGTTTTTGTTGGTATTATGTTGATCCAAATGATCCTGCATTTAATGAAGCATCTCATTTAATTGTGGACGGTGATCTTACTACTCCTAATGAATTTGAATTTTCGGCTGCATTTTCTACAACCATTTATTTGGTACATACCGTTAATGGTACGTGTGGAGATTTGGGTAAATTTTGTTTTGCATTGGAGCCTTTAGAAATAACGGTTAGTGAAGTGGCAGCATGTGCCTTTCCACAAGAAACGGCTGGTATTGCCGAAGCACCGATGGTTACAGAAATTTGCTTTGTAGAACCAAGTGTTGATTTTGCAGCTTCACCAGGTTATGGTACTGATCCGCTTCAGGCAGGAACAACTGACTTCTTATATTTGATATATGGTCCCAATAGTACTTCAGATATCTTTGAAATTAATTTTGATGGAGCATTTACAGCTGTCGAAGCAGGTATATATTATGTAGCTGGAATAGAAGTAGATTATGTTTCGATGCAAAGTGTAGGGATAGATATAAATACAATTACAACTGAAGGTGATTTGTTAATGGAGTTGAATAATAATAATATTTGCTCGTCAACTACTACTTTGGGATACCAATTGTCTGTCTGTCCAGAGTCAGAAATTAATTTTAATAATGTGGATGGAACCTCTGTTATTAATGTATGTGGTAATTTGGGTTCAATAGATTTAACAGAATTGGTATTAGAAGATCCAGCTAATTTAACATTCAATATTAATCCACCAAACCTTAATTTTGATTTAACAGGAACCGTATTGACCTTTCCAACGGATATTGTAGGTTCAGAAACGGTAACAATAGAAATAGTGTTGACTCCTTTTGATATTTGTTCAACTTGTCCAACAACGGAAACCATTCAACTAAATGTTTTTGAAGAAATAAAAGCAATAGATGCTACTATTTGTGAATTTGGCACATCTTTTATGCTTGGAATTGAAAATCCACCACCAGGTGCTACCAATTTTATTTGGTATGATGATGAAGGAAATGAGCTTGCTACAACGACTAATTCCGTTATTACTGATGGATCAGGATATTTTGCAGTATTTGGAACACCACCACCAGAAGTCAGTACAGATTTTGAAGTGGAAATTGTAGGTGGAAATTATTATTGTCAAGAAAACATTTCTGTTAGTCTTACAGTTAATGAACAACCCAATGCTGGTGATGATAATACTACAGCAACTATTTGTAATGATGGAACAGAAGGAATAGCAGAAATTCAATTAGATGATTTATTAAGTGATGGTATAATTGCAGGGGATGGGGTGTTTACAATGGTCGATGGTCCAATGATAACATCAGACAATATGATTGATGCAGATGGATTAAATGAAGGAGATGTATTGACCTATCAATTTACAATTGCAGGAACGGAACCTTGTAATGATGATGTGATAGATATTGAAATTACAGTGGAGGATTGTGTTCCTTGTACTGTTTTTGGCTGTACTGATCCAGATTTCTGTAATTTTGATTCAACTGCAGATTGCGATGACGGTTCTTGCAGCAATGATGATCCAGGCACTTGTAATACAGATTGTACAATGGGCGATGTAGAAGAATGGGATTCAGTGAATTGTGAATGCACAGTTTTAACGGTTTCGGCTCCAGGTTGTGTAGATGCTACAGCTTGTAATTATGATCCAGATGCAACTTGTGATGATGGATCTTGCAGCAATGATGACCCAGGCACTTGTAATACAGATTGTACAATGGGCGATGTAGAAGAATGGGATTCAGTGAATTGTGAATGCACAGTTTTAACGGTTTCGGCTCCAGGTTGTGTAGATGCTACAGCTTGTAATTATGATCCAGATGCAACTTGTGATGATGGATCTTGCAGCAATGATGACCCAGGCACTTGTAATACAGATTGTACAATGGGCGATATAACAATTTGGGATGCGGCGACTTGTTCTTGTGTATTTGACTCAACTCCAATATTAGGCTGTAATGATCCAGTAGCATGTAATTTTGATGCAACAGCAACTTGCGATGATGGAACTTGTACTTTTGGCGATCCCGACTGTGATACACCAGGTTGTATAGATCCTTGCGCTCCCAATTTTGATCCATTGGCAAATGTAGATGATGACAGTTGCGAACCTTATGATACGACTTGTAATAGTGATTGTACTTTAGGCGATATAACGATTTGGGATGCGGTGACATGTTCTTGTGTAGTTCAAACTCCAACGGTATTAGGTTGTATGGATGCAACCGCTTGTAATTATGATATAAATGCAAATTGTGATGATGGCTCTTGTAATAGTGATGATCCAGGTACTTGTAATAGTGATTGTACTCTAGGAGATATAACAATTTGGGATGCGGCGACTTGTTCTTGTGTATTTGACTCAACTCCAATATTAGGCTGTACTGATCCAGTAGCATGTAATTTTGATGCAACAGCAACTTGCGATGATGGAACTTGTACTTTTGGCGATCCCGACTGTGATACACCAGGTTGTATAGATCCTTGCGCTCCCAATTTTGATCCATTGGCAAATGTAGATGATGACAGTTGCGAACCTTATGATACGACTTGTAATAGTGATTGTACTTTAGGCGATATAACGATTTGGGATGCGGTGACATGTTCTTGTGTAGTTCAAACTCCAACGGTATTAGGTTGTATGGATGCAACCGCTTGTAATTATGATATAAATGCAAATTGTGATGATGGCTCTTGTAATAGTGATGATCCAGGTACTTGTAATAGTGATTGTACTCTAGGAGATATAACAATTTGGGATGCGGCGACTTGTTCTTGTGTATTTGACTCAACTCCAATATTAGGCTGTACTGATCCAGTAGCATGTAATTTTGATGCAACAGCAACTTGCGATGATGGAACTTGTACTTTTGGCGATCCCGACTGTGATACACCAGGCTGTATAGATCCTTGCGCTCCCAATTTTGATCCATTGGCAAATGTAGATGATGACAGTTGCGAACCTTACGATACGACTTGTAATAGTGATTGTACTTTAGGCGATATAACGATTTGGGATGCGGTGACATGTTCTTGTGTAGTTCAAACTCCAACGGTATTAGGTTGTATGGATGCAACCGCTTGTAATTATGATATAAATGCAAATTGTGATGATGGCTCTTGTAATAGTGATGATCCAGGTACTTGTAATAGTGATTGTACTCTAGGAGATATAACAATTTGGGATGCGGCGACTTGTTCTTGTGTATTTGACTCAACTCCAATATTAGGCTGTACTGATCCAGTAGCATGTAATTTTGATGCAACAGCAACTTGCGATGATGGAACTTGTACTTTTGGCGATCCCGACTGTGATACACCAGGCTGTATAGATCCTTGCGCTCCCAATTTTGATCCATTGGCAAATGTAGATGATGACAGTTGCGAACCTTACGATACGACTTGTAATAGTGATTGTACTTTAGGCGATATAACGATTTGGGATGCGGTGACATGTTCTTGTGTAGTTCAAACTCCAACGGTATTAGGTTGTATGGATGCAACCGCTTGTAATTATGATATAAATGCAAATTGTGATGATGGCTCTTGTAATAGTGATGATCCAGGTACTTGTAATAGTGATTGTACTCTAGGAGATATAACAATTTGGGATGCGGCGACTTGTTCTTGTGTATTTGACTCAACTCCAATATTAGGCTGTACTGATCCAGTAGCATGTAATTTTGATGCAACAGCAACTTGCGATGATGGAACTTGTACTTTTGGCGATCCCGACTGTGATACACCAGGTTGTATAGATCCTTGCGCTCCCAATTTTGATCCATTGGCAAATGTAGATGATGACAGTTGCGAACCTTATGATACGACTTGTAATAGTGATTGTACTTTAGGCGATATAACGATTTGGGATGCGGTGACATGTTCTTGTGTAGTTCAAACTCCAACGGTATTAGGTTGTATGGATGCAACCGCTTGTAATTATGATATAAATGCAAATTGTGATGATGGCTCTTGTAATAGTGATGATCCAGGTACTTGTAATAGTGATTGTACTCTAGGAGATATAACAATTTGGGATGCGGCGACTTGTTCTTGTGTATTTGACTCAACTCCAATATTAGGCTGTACTGATCCAGTAGCATGTAATTTTGATGCAACAGCAACTTGCGATGATGGAACTTGTACTTTTGGCGATCCCGACTGTGATACACCAGGCTGTATAGATCCTTGCGCTCCCAATTTTGATCCATTGGCAAATGTAGATGATGACAGTTGCGAACCTTACGATACGACTTGTAATAGTGATTGTACTTTAGGCGATATAACGATTTGGGATGCGGTGACATGTTCTTGTGTAGTTCAAACTCCAACGGTATTAGGTTGTATGGATGCAACCGCTTGTAATTATGATATAAATGCAAATTGTGATGATGGCTCTTGTAATAGTGATGATCCAGGTACTTGTAATAGTGATTGTACTCTAGGAGATATAACAATTTGGGATGCGGCGACTTGTTCTTGTGTATTTGACTCAACTCCAATATTAGGCTGTACTGATCCAGTAGCATGTAATTTTGATGCAACAGCAACTTGCGATGATGGAACTTGTACTTTTGGCGATCCCGACTGTGATACACCAGGTTGTATAGATCCTTGCGCTCCCAATTTTGATCCATTGGCAAATGTAGATGATGACAGTTGCGAACCTTATGATACGACTTGTAATAGTGATTGTACTTTAGGCGATATAACGATTTGGGATGCGGTGACATGTTCTTGTGTAGTTCAAACTCCAACGGTATTAGGTTGTATGGATGCAACCGCTTGTAATTATGATATAAATGCAACTTGTGATGATGGATCTTGTAGCAATGATGACCCAGGCACTTGTAATAGTGATTGTACTCTAGGCGATATAACAATTTGGGATGCGGCGACTTGTTCTTGTGTATTTGACTCAACTCCAATATTAGGCTGTAATGATCCAGTAGCATGTAATTTTGATGCAACAGCAACTTGCGATGATGGAACTTGTACTTTTGGCGATCCCGACTGTGATACACCAGGCTGTATAGATCCTTGCGCTCCCAATTTTGATCCATTGGCAAATGTAGATGATGACAGTTGCGAACCTTACGATACGACTTGTAATAGTGATTGTACTTTAGGCGATATAACGATTTGGGATGCGGTGACATGTTCTTGTGTAGTTCAAACTCCAACGGTATTAGGTTGTATGGATGCAACCGCTTGTAATTATGATATAAATGCAAATTGTGATGATGGCTCTTGTAATAGTGATGATCCAGGTACTTGTAATAGTGATTGTACTCTAGGAGATATAACAATTTGGGATGCGGCGACTTGTTCTTGTGTATTTGACTCAACTCCAATATTAGGCTGTACTGATCCAGTAGCATGTAATTTTGATGCAACAGCAACTTGCGATGATGGAACTTGTACTTTTGGCGATCCCGACTGTGATACACCAGGCTGTATAGATCCTTGCGCTCCCAATTTTGATCCATTGGCAAATGTAGATGATGACAGTTGCGAACCTTACGATACGACTTGTAATACAGATTGTACAATGGGCGATGTCGAAGAATGGGATTCTGCAAGTTGTGACTGTGTAGTATTGACGATAACGGAAGCTGGTTGTACAGATGCAACCGCTTGTAATTATGATGTAGATGCAAATTGTGATGATCTTTCTTGTGATTATGGAAATGCAGCTTGTCCTGTTACGCCTTGTGATTGTTCAGAAGGTTGTATGGACCCTTGTGCTCTTAATTACGATCCTGATGCCAGTCTTGACGATGGTACTTGCGAACCTTATGATACAACTTGTAATACAGATTGTACCATTGGTAGTATAGAAGAGTGGGATGCTGCAACTTGCGAATGTGTTGAGATTTCAATACCAATCTTAGGTTGTATAGATGCAACCGCTTGTAATTATGATGCTACAGCGGATTGCGATAATGGAACCTGTGTTTATGAAATAGCCTGCGATTCAGATCCTTGTACAAATGGTGGAATCTTTAATTGGAATGATGCAAATTGTGAATGTGAATTAGCAATACCAACTGTATTAGGTTGTACTGATATAAATGCTTGTAATTATGATGTAGATGCGACTTGTGATGATGACTCATGCCAAGCTCCGAATCCAATTTGTACTGACCCTTGTGATCCAGATTGTATTATAGAGGGTTGTACAGATTCCTGTGCGCCAAATTATGATCCAACAGCGACACAAGATAATGGTACTTGCGAACCTTACGATATGATTTGTAATTCAGATTGCACAAATGGAAATATTGAAGAATGGGATGCTGCAACTTGTAGTTGTGTTATCTTTTCAATACCAACACCAGGTTGTCTCGATGAAACTGCCTGTAACTATAATCCTATTGCGGACTGTGATAACAGTTCTTGTGATTTTGGAAATCCAATTTGTGATGATCCTTGTGATCCAACTTGTCAAATACTAGGTTGTACAAATCCTTGTGCTGAAAACTTCAATGCAACGGCGACTGCTGATGACGGTTCTTGCATTGTTAATCTTCCAGATGCAGGTCTAGATGCAGATTCGAGTGTCTGTAATTTTGTGCTTGATGGGTCTACAATTTTAAATTTAAATATTTTACTTACAGTAGATCCAACATCAGGAACATATGTCCCATTAACAATAAATGCACCTGAATTATTCTTGGAATCATTCTTTGATGGTGAAAATATGGAAATTGGGACTTTCCACCAATATGCTTTTGTTGTGGAGGGTTTAAATGGTTGTCCAAATGATACCGCAATCATAACGATTGACATTAATGATTGTTCGATTTCTTGTACGCCATTAGAAATAGATCTACCGAGTGAAATTTCTCTTTGTACAGCTGTTGATGGAATGGTAGATTTAAATGATTATGTAAGTAGTTTTCCAGCTACTGCTAATGGCGTTTGGTTGTTGGGTACAGATACAGTATCTAATTTAATTGATGTGTCTCTTGTTGGAACACAAGAATATACTTATGTCTTAATTCCTCCGCCAAGTGATCCATTTCAATGTTCTTTTATTTGGGAAATGACCAATGTTATTATCACCAATGATTTACAAGTTCCTGACACTGTTCCAGATACGGTTTGTGCTTTGGGAACTTATAATTTGTCAGAAATAACAGAAATAAGCAGATGGTATTCGGACTTTGAATTGCAAAATGAATTATTGGGAGAAGATTTATTTGCGCCACTTGGCTCTTCTGTATTTGGTATTTATTCCGATGGTGATTGCACCAGTGAACCTTTTGAAATTTATATAAGTATGGTTCCTCCAACGCCGCCGCCTTTTGCAGAGTCAGAAATTTGTTTTGACGGTTCATATGATTTAAGTCAATTAGGAGATTTTAACTGGTACACAGATCAGGATTTAACCAATCCAGTTACCGATCTAAATGTTTCAACTGCTGGTAATTATTATGCCGTTGAACTGACAAGTGGTTGTGAAAGCATCGTTGGTCGATTACTGACCTTGTCTCCATCTTTTACAGTAGATCCAGCTGCAGTAACTTGCCAAAGTGCTTCTACTTATGAAATTTCAATAAATATAAATGGCGATGTAAATGCAATTTATGACTTCACTGGCTCTCTAGCTGAAATTGTAGGCAATCCTTTATCAGGAGTAAATGGTTTAAATACTTTTACTGCGGAATCTGTTGTTGGTTCGGATTTAAATTTAATCATAACAGATATACAAGGAGTTTGTAGTATTGAAATTAATATTCCTACCACAGAGGTTTGTACTTGTGATTTATCCATCTTAAATTTTGCATTGGCTGAAAATACTTTTTGTGTAAATGGAGATTTGTCAATAGATCAAATTGTTGGAGATTTAGATGTTGCAATACAGGATGGAACCCCTGATAACTTTGGAGTCAATTATTTAATTGTAGATTCCAATACGGATGAAATATTAACCAATTCTAACTCGGCAAATTTAAATTTAAATGTAATAAATCAACTCACCGATGAATTAATATTACCAGAAACATACTGTATGTATGCTTTGGTTTCAAATATTAGTGAAGGCTTAACGCTTGGAGCAACCATCAATGATATTGCGAATGATGCAGGGGTGAATATTTCAGATGGAGCTTGTATTGCATTGAGTCCTTGCATTGACATTGAAGTGCTGGAAGTACCTGCTGCTCCAACGTTAAATAGCTCTTTTGCTTGTACAGGAATGACTGGACTTTTTGATTTGACAACGGTTAATGATGAAGCAAATTGGTTTGAAGTAACGGCAACTGACACAATTCCATTAACTGATTTAAATGTAGATGCTGGTTATTATTTTGCTGGAATGGAAACAGGGGCATGTCTGAGTGAATTTGCTGAATTTATTGTTTATGATTTACCAATGTTGGGTTATTTACCTTCTTGTATTGATAGTGCAACATTTATGGTGGGTATATTTATTTCTAATCCAGTTGGAAATTCTTACCCTATTTCTAGTGATATATTTGAAGGAGGAGATACATTGCTTTTTGATGCTGATACCGTCTATGTAGAATTGTCAACGGATATAGCATCTTATTTTGTAGAAATTTTACCACAAGGTACAAATACATGTCAAGGCTCACTCTTAATAGAATCTTTGAACTGTGAATGCACGGAGAATTTAACGATTCCACCACAAAGAAATATTTGCAGTACACAAGATACTCTTGATTTAAATGACTTGAGAACACCTGATACAGGAGAGGGAATATGGACGGTGACAAGCTTCCCAACAGACGCTATAAATTTATTGGTAATTGATGGTGATATGTTGCTTTCAAGCAATGTCACTGTTGGAGAATATGAATTGACCTTTACTTTAACAAACCCTATTCAAGCAAATTGCGATACTTTTTCGACTCAAAGTATAACAGTAGTTCAAGGTCCGAATTCTGGTACTGCAATGGACATTCTTCCTGTATTATGTACAGGTGAAATTGACACGGTTGACCTCTTTAGTTTGTTGGATTTAGCAGATATTGGAGGTTCATGGACTTTGACAAGTGGTACTTTAATAAATGCAGTTAGTTTTGATGCCGTACAAGGAATTTTCTATACAGAAAATGAAACAGAAGGAGATTTTGTATTTAGCTATACCATTCCAGCAGACGGCAATTGTCCTGCTGCTTCTACAGAGATAGCACTTAGCATTGGCTCTTCTACAGATTTATTATTGGCTTTCGAATCAAATGTTTGTAATAATGCTTCTGGAAACTTTACTTTGAATTTTAATGATTTAATTTTAACTGGACCTTTAAATGGTTCTTGGTCAGAAATTACTAATTCAGGAGCAATCCCAGAAAATGGAACGAATACTTACAATTTCCTTGGAGTTCAAGAGGGAACTTATCAATTTGAATATACTTTATTGCCAGGAGAAGGCTGTTCCAATTTAGCTCAAACTTTATCAACCTTTGTAGTAGTAGAGGAATGTATGGGGTGTATTGTACCAGAGGTTCCAACAGCAATAAGTGGTCAAACAATTGAAATATGCTTGGGAGATTCCTTTGAAACAGGATTTACATTGGCGAATGACAATCCATTTATTTCTGTAGATTGGTATAGCACATCAGATGCAAATGCGCCTGTGGGAAGTGGACTGACATTCGTTCCGCCTTTGGCTGGTTCCTATTATCCATCTGTATTTATGACTGATAATGATACTTGTAAAAGTGATACCATCATAATATTTCAAGCGATCGAAACTAGTAACTTTACAGTTGAAATAGATGGACGCAATACCATAACATCAGGAGAATTTTCTGAACTGGAAGTTTTAATAAATCCTCCAGGAGATTATAATATTGTTTGGGATGAAAATGTTAGTGGTTTGGATGATTACAACTCCATCGCCCCAAATGCAAGTCCATCACAAGAAACAACATATACGGTTACCGTCTCTGACGATACAGGTTGTTCACAAACAGCCAGTATAACTATTGGAGTAGAGGAAATTGTTTGTCCTGCAAATGTAGCAATATGTAATTTAATAGTTTCTCCAAGTGTTACCAATGGTAATTCTGTTATTTCTTTTTATTCCAATCACGAGTTGATGTATACAGCAAGATTGTATTCCAGAGATGGTGTCTTGCACAGAAAAGAAACTGGAATGACCGAAATTGGTTTCAATGATTTTGATTATGATATTAATTATCTGCCACCAGGCATGTACATTTTTTCTTTAGAATTATTAGGAGACAGGTTATACAAAAAAGTAATAAAGGTAAATTAAGATTAAGAATTTTATCACACTACTCCAAACCTATTATTCCAATAGAATGCTCAAATTCAGCAATGAGTTTGGGCTTTTTTTTTAAAATACTTATATTTACCCTATGAAAATTTCCTGGCTATTATCATTATTTATTACGTTAATATCATTCGTTAACAGTTATTCACAAGCTGATCCAAATTCTTCTGAAGCAAATAAGGTTTTAGAAATAAAAGGATTGGTTCTTGATGCCAACAATCAAACAGGGCTTCCATACACCAATATTTATGCCTTGAATAAAAATAAGGGTACAATTACAAATGAGAAAGGTGAATTTAAAATGGATATTTCAGATCTGGACAAAACCGATACTTTGCGTTTTCAATACATTGGTTATAAAACACAAATGATCACTGTTGCTCAGTTAGAAATTTCTTCAACGATTTATCTAAAAGAAGAAATATTTAATATTGGGGAAGTATTGGTTTTTGGAGATACACCAGATCCAGAAACAATTGTGAAGAACGTTTTAATAAATAAAGCCGCTAATTATAAAAAGACGACTAGTAAAAAACAAGCTTTTATTCGAGAAAGAAATATTTCGGATATTAATAACATTGAACTTGATTACAAAAAAAGCTCCATTACTGATTTGGATGAAGAAGTTTTGGCAACGTTTGAAGAAAATATTCCAAAGCATACGACTTCCTTCAGAGATTTTTTAGGATATTTATATCTTACGAAAAATGAAAAAGATTCCATTACTTTCAAAGTTGATCCGATTAGAACGGTGTCACTAAAAGAAAAAGAGATTTCCGAATTGGATCAATTGGAATCTATTTTTGAGGATGCTTTTACCAACACCCAAGAAGATGAATATTGGAAAATAAAAACTGGAATTTTAGGTTTGCGAGTTGACGTAGATGGGGAACCTGAAGATTCTTTAAATGAAAACCAAAGTAAATTAGCTTTTTTCAGAAATACTCTGAATGGTTACCTCAGATATAGCTTGTTGGACAATGAAAATCAATGGGAGTTTTTGTATAAAACGGGCAGATATGAGTACGAACTTACAGGAGGAACCCGTGTAAATGGAGAAGATGCCTACATAATTGATTTTACAGCAAAGAAAAAAGGGAGGTACAATGGCAGGATGTATATTTCTCTAAGCACTTTTGCTTTGCTCAGAGCTGATTATAAATATGCTCCCAATAAAATAGGCAAAAATATACATCTTTTGGGCATTGGATATACCGAAAGTGAATTTGCTGGATCAATATATTTTGAAAAGAAAGATGATAATTATGACCTGAAATACTTCTCTTATAAAATGGGGAATTCTGCAAGTATAGATAGAAAATTATCCCTCATTAAGAAAAGAAAAAGATTCCTTTTTGACGAAAAGATGAATGAAATTAAATTTGGACTTAACTTTTCTATGGATGCGGAAAATCTAATTGAATATTTGGTATTAGAGGATGAAACAATTTCAAACGACCAATTTAATAGTTTTAAACAGCAAAAATACATGGAGACAATCTATGTCGATCAATTTAGCGATAAATTATGGCAAGGATTTTCTATTATAGAACCAACTACGCAAATGAAAGAATACAAAAAACAAAGCCAATAATCACCAACAGTAGAGACAAGGTATGCCTTGTCTCTACTAATTAAATTGACAAATTACTCCACCAAAATTTCATCCACAAACAACCAAGCCTTACTACCCGCTGCTTCATGCCAATCGGGACATTTACCGTAATTTTGTGCTTTAACTCGTAAATATTTTACTGTTTTAGGCATAAATGCTACTTGCATTGTTTGCAAATGTCTCCCACGATCTCTAGCTGATATAGAAGGACGAGTACAACCCAATTCTTCATACTTTACACCATCTTCTGAGTATTCAATGGTAATTTTTGGAGGAAGAAAAATCCAAGAATTATTGTATTGCATGCAACCCACTTTTACATTTTTTATTTCTTGTGGATTTTTACTAAAATCAAAGGTCGCAATCAAATCATTTCCAAAAAATCCTTGCCAATTGCGGTCTCTAAAATCCGTGCTGCCTCTAAATCCGTCCGTCAAAGTCCCATCGCCACTTCCTGTGTAATTTTTATGATAATTGCTTGCTAATTTATAATCTGCATTTATTGAACTGTGATGATTGTAATTTACTTTAAATGTATCAGGAAACGCTTTTCCATTTTTGGATGAAATGGCTTTGATAAGAGATGTTTCGCTTAAATTTAATGGAGCTGAATATTTTTTATTTTCAGAATCATTAATGCTAAAATAAATGTCCAAATCTTCATCACCTTTTATAAATTCCAATTCAGAACTGTTTTTACTTTTGTTGTATTTTACAGAAATAGGTGTTTTTTCAAAGCCATAATCAACGCCCATTGCGTCGAGTCTTTTGTAATGATTTTTTACTTTTTCTTTAAAGATTTTAAAATTTCTCTTTTTAGGGGAATGCCAAAGCACTTCTGACATTGCCAAAATTCTTGGAAAAACCTTAGAGTCAACAGTAGGCTGGGGCGCGCGCTCCGACCACATATTACATTCGCCACCCAAAACAAGTTTTTGTTTATCAGAGGGAGTGTTTTTAGGAATTGGATTAAATGAGTAAACTTTCTCTAAATCAATTGCCTTTAGATCATAGTCAAAATAAGCATGACTAGTGGGAGAAACGATTGTTTGATGATTGTTTTTAATGGCATGCTCTGCACCTTCATATCCTCGCCAAGATTGAACGATGGAATTACTCGGCAAACCACCTTCTGCTATTTCATCCCAACCAACCATAATTCTGCCATTCTTTTTTAGAAAATTATTTATTTCACCTAAAAAATAAGACTGCAAACCCTCTTCGTCTTTTAAATTATGCTCTGTAATTTTAGCCTGACATTTTTCACAATGCTCCCATCTAAATTTCGGAACCTCATCACCGCCAATGTGAATGTATTTTGACGGAAATAAATCCAAAACCTCTTTTAAAACATTTTCTAAAAATTGATATGTTTCAGGATTTCCAGCACAATAAATTTCCTTAAAAACGCCCCATTCTGTTTCTACTTTTATATCGCCACCATTACAAGATAAATCAGGATAAGCCGCAAATGCAGACTGGCAATGTCCAGGCATTTCAATTTCAGGAACCATATTTATATGACGACTTTCAGCATAAGCAACAATATCTTTAATGTCTTTTTTGGAATAATAACAGCCATACTTATCACCTTCCGCCTCATTGTTCACATCCTCACGCCAAGCTCCAATTTCCGTTAATTTTGGATAAGCATCAATCTCAATTCTCCATCCTTGATCGTCAATTAAATGCCAATGCAGCGTATTCATTTTATGATAAGCCAATAGATCAATGTATTTTTTTACAAAATCCACCTCCATACAATGACGGCTGCAATCCAACAACATTCCACGCCACGGAAAAGCGGGTTGATCTTCAATTTTTACACAAGGAACTTGAAAATTTGCGCCATTATTTTTTTTATAAATATCAGACTGTCCCAATTGAAACAATGTTTGAATTCCATAAAAAATTCCTTTAGAAGAACCTGCCTTTATTTCTATTCCATCATCATCAATATTTAAAGAATATTGATCCTCATTGCCAATTTTTTCATCGACAGTTAGCGAAATGCAATTGCTTGGAGGCATTGGTTGCGCGGTTTGAGAAACAGGATAAACTAAAGTCTTGATGTATTCTTGTAAATACGCAATTTCATTTTGTAATAATTCATCATTGTTCGCATAAATGCAAGTATTGTTATTTGCTGTAAAATATCCTCCAGAAACTTCTAGTTTTGTAGGTTCAGGAATGAGGCTTAGATTTTTCTGTGCATTGCTTTTTAAAGAAGTAATTAGAAACAGAATTGTAAAGATTGAATAGTAATTTTTCATTTAAATAATAATTTCATTATGGGACAGAGGATTAATAACTTAGGGTCCAGTCCCTTAATCATTTGTTTGATGTAAAGCTATTCTATTGCCTTCACTATCCTTAAATTCAGCTACAAATCCTAATTCACCATTAGACGTTTTAGGATAAATAATTGCTCCACCATTCTTTTCAGCAAGGTTTAAATTCTCTTCAATATTCTTTGATCTAAAATATACTATTACCCCTTCGATAGTAGGTTTATAAATTTTCCCTTTTACCAAAGCTCCAGAAACTCCTAATGTCTCTTCTTTAAAAGGAAATAATGCCATTTCATTCCCATCGATTGTAGTCTTGTTAAATTCAAAGTTAAACACCTCGTTATAAAACCTAATTGCTCTATCTAAATCCTTTACTGGAATTTCAAAATAGAAAACTGGATTATGAATATTTGACATCTACTATTTTTTTTAAAACGGATGTATAGGATTTATTGACATGTATTCTTTGTAATCTAAGATATTCTCTCTATTTGATCCAAAAATACGTTATTATTCTTTATTATACAACTGACTAATGAGCTGTTCCTATATCTTATTTTGCAGCAAGGGAAGAGCGGAGGATGAAATTAACGACGGAGCAGCTAAATTAGCGAAATTACGCCCGATGCGAGAGGAAATGTATTTACCAAACCAAACACCTACGAGGTTTCTAAAACCTCGTAGGTGTTTGGTTTGGTAAATGCATTGCAACGGACAGCGGGGAGAATACTTGACCGAAGATGATACTCGCCGTCCAAATTTTTAATTTTTTCCCTTAACTTATTTCAACCTTCTTTCTACTATTAACTAAACCAAAAAGCATTATATAAAGGTAACAAATGATGGGCAAAACGAAAGCAATGCTAAAACCAAAACTATCTGCTAGAATGCCAAATAATGGAGGTATAACTGCACCACCAAATATTGCAGAACACAACCAACCCGATGCCTGTGGTTTGTAATCACCCAATCCATCAATAGACATGGTAAATATTGTAGGGAACATAATTGAATTAAATAAACCGATGAACAAAACTGTCCACATCGCGAAAAACCCAGTATTCGTTATCGTTAAGATCAATAATGCTATTGCTCCTAGCGTAAATGTAGCTAGAATTTTTCCAGGATTAATGAATCGCATTAGGAAAGAACCAATAAATCGACCGATCATTGCACCACCCCAATAGAAAGTGACAAATGTACCAACGACCGCTTTCCCGTCAATAGTGGATATATCTTTTCCGCTAAATAAGCTTGACATTGTTTCTGCTAACCCTCTTGTAAAATCATTACTAAGGATGGCTTTATCCAGTCCCATTTCCATAAAATAATTTACTAAATAACTACCAATAGCAACTTCTGCTCCTACATAAACGAAAATTGCTACAATACCCATTTTAAGATTATTAAACTTTAAAGCCTCTGTAAAACCACCAGAGCTAAAATCATCTCCTATGATTTTCGGCAATTTCAAAAATGCAAATATTCCCGCTAATAAAAATAAAGAGAGTGCTATAAAAATAAATGGATTTTGTACTGCCATTGCTTCTGAAGTATAGTATGCTTCTTTATCTACAGCCGATAGTGTTGTAATTTGGTCAGAAGATTTTATTTTATCACTCAATAAAAAAGCAGCTGCAAAAATAGGGGCTAGGGTTGTGCCAAAAGAATTAAATGCTTGGGACAAATTGAGTCTACTACTAGCTTTGTCTTCAGGACCAAGCACTGCGACGAAAGGGTTTGCCGCTACTTGTAAAACGGTTATTCCAGAAGCAAGGACAAACAAAGCAAGAGCAAAAAGAGGAGAGAGTCTATATGCGGCGGCTGGATAAAATAACAAGCATCCGAATCCTGCAATAGCTAATCCTAAAATCATGCCTCTTTTATAACCAATATTAGAAAGGATCATTCCAGCTGGAATAGAAACCAGTAAATAAGCTAAGAACCAGGCAACTTGAACAAAGCTTGCTTCGCCATAAGATAATTCAAATATATCTCTTAGTCTAGGGATAAATGCATCAACGATAACGGTAATAAATCCCCACATAAAAAATAAGCTGGTTAAAGCTATAAATGGTACGGTGTATTTTTTCGGATTGCTCATAATTTGATTAGGAATGTTGAATAAATAATTTTATAATTTTTTGACAAAGAGATTTGATGATATTTAAGGAAAAAAACGCAGTCCTAGCAGGGCTAAGGCGAGTATTTTTGACGAAGAATATCGTTAAATATTAAAGTCAAAAATGTAAACTTATTTTTTCTACATTCCTTAGTGTAATTTTTTCCAAAATAGGAACTGTAATAATAGTGTTAATCATCATTTTTTACTTCACATACGATTCTGAGTCGTATAATTTATTTTCTCCTTCTTTCATCAATGCATAATTAAAACCAGAATGCAGGGAATAAGCTCCCATTTCTCCTTTTTTATTTAATGCCAAATAGCCAACTTGCAAATCTTTATAGTCTAATTTTTTGACAATTCGCATCACTGCTTCCGTGCAAGCTTCTTGTGGACTTGCTCCTTGTCGCATGAGTTCTACAACCAAAAAAGAACCCAAAGTTTTCATCACCAATTCGCCCATTCCAGTTGCCGTTGCAGCACCAATTTCATTGTCTACAAAAAGCCCAGCACCGATTATTGGTGAATCTCCAACTCTGCCGTGTAATTTAAAAGCTAAACCGCTAGTGGTACAAGCACCTGATAAATCTCCATTTTTATCCTGCGCAATCAAGCCAATGGTATCGTGATTTTCAATATTAATGATGGGTTTGTAGTTTTCTATTTTTAACCACGCCTCCCAATCTTTTTTAGATTCCTCCGTCAATAAATTGGTTTTTTTAAATCCATTTTTCATTGCAAATCTAAATGCACCATTTCCAGCAAGCATAACATGCGGTGTTTTTTCCATCACTAAGCGAGCTACTGAAATAGGATTTTCTATATTTTGTAAAAAACAGACCGCTCCAGCGTCTCCAGTTTCATCCATAATACAGGCATCCAAAGTGACATTGCCATCTCGATCTGGTCTTCCACCCAATCCCACAGATCGCGTGCTGGGATCACTTTCTGTCACTCTTACACCAGCCTCAACAGCATCAATCGCTTTGCCGCCTTTATTTAAAATTTTATAGGCAGCTTCATTTGCTGGTAATCCGTGCCGCCATGTACTGATTACAATTGGTTTCATATTTTTTTCTAAATTATCGTCGTTTAAACCAATAGGCAATTGACTTCCAGCAGCTATTGCCATTGTATTTTTTATAAATGTTCTACGAGATTTCATAAAATGTTTTTACAATTCAAAAATTGTGGTTAAGTGCAATTCAAAATTGTGGTTAAGTGCAATTCAAAATTGTGGTTAAGTGCAATTCAAAATTGTGGTTAAGTGCAATTCAAAATTGTGGTTAAGTGCAATTCAAAATTGTGGTTAACTGCAATTCAAAACTCATAATTCATAACTCATAATTCAAAGTCCATCATTCAATAAAAATCTCATCTGCAAAAATCCAACATTTGCCACCAGCACCTTTGTGATCATCAGGGCAGACTCCTCTGTTTTTTGCAATCACTTTTACGTATCTTGCTTTTTTACTATTAAATTTTATTTCATAATCTTTCAAAATTGATCCTTTGTCTTTATAGCTAATGGTATTCTCGACAATGCCAATGGATTTGTAATCATCACCATCATCTGAGATGAAAAACTCTATTTTTTCTGGCATAAAAATCCAAGAATTTTCATCTTGCAAAAAGCCAATACCAACTTTATTAATCTCAATTTCTGAGCCTAAATCAATAATGGCATTTATATCTACTCCCTCATAACCTTGCCAACTACCTGTTCTGGAATCTCTGCCACCTCTAATGAAATCTATCAATGCCTTGTCACCACCAGCGGCATAATGGTTGCCGTATTTTGTTGCAAGTTTAATGCTTCTATTTTTTGGAATTTTCTTAAAACTACTCTTTGCTTTTTTACTTTCTAAAGAATTTTTCTCTTTTGCCCAAACCGTCAAATCTGTGTCCTCAGTTATTAAAATCAGTTTTTTATAAGTGAGCTGTTTGCCATTATTTATTTTGTAAAATATAGTTGCACCAGGTGTTGCACAATCTAATTCTATGCTAGTGTTGTCATTAAAAGCTCGTTCGCCCTTTCTTACACCAGGGACCGCTGTTATTGACGGTGATGAAATTTTTGAAATAGGCAATGCATCATTTTCAATTCCCCATTTTTTATTTGAAGTTTCAGTTGTACTAAAATTTAAATTGCCACCTTCCATTATTTGATTGTGGGTGATGAAGCTGAAATTATAATCAGACTCATTCATTTTCACATTTTCTATATATAGATTGTTTTCATTAGAGGAATGAATGCTAAAGCTTTTGCCATTCTCCAAATTTATGGTAGCCGTTTTAAACCAAGGCGTTCCAATAATGTAATCTTTGCTTCCTGGTGTTACAGGATAAAACCCCATTGCACTTAAAACCAACCAAGCAGACATTTGACCGCAATCCTCATTTCCTGAAAGACCATCGGGATATATAGAGTACAATTCATCCATAATTTGCCTGACATACTTTTGCGTTTTATAAGGTTTTCCAATAAAATTATAGAGATAAGCAATGTGATGACTCGGCTCATTTCCATGTGCATACTGACCAATTAATCCTGTAATGTCAACTTGATCCCTGCCTACAGTTTCGCTTTTTGCTGTAAATAAGTTATCTAGTTTTTTGTCCAGTTCCTCTTTTCCGCCTAATAACGTTGTCCAACCTTCTATATCATGTGGAACATAATAACTATATTGCCAAGCATTTGCTTCTGTATAGTTAAAATTCACTTCTGAGGGATCAAAAGGATAAAACCACCTGTTGTTTAATCTTGCACGCATAAATTTTGTGCTCGGATCAAATACATTTTTATAATATTGTGCTCTTGAATAAAATTTTTCATACACCTCTTTGTTGCCCATTTTGTGAGCCATTTGCGCGATTGTCCAATCATCGTAAGCGTATTCCAATGTTTTAGATACACATTCGGCTTCTAATTCTCCAGGTAAAAAACCATTTTCTCTGTAATCGTCAATTCCCAAGTCATTGGACATCGCACTGCTGACCATCGCATCAAGTGCAAGTTCTGTATCATAATCTTTTATTCCTTTAATAAATGCATCTGATATGACAGGCACCGCGTGATATCCAATCATGCATCCAGTATAATTATTCGCCAATTCCCACATCGGCAATTTGCCACCTTGCTGATATTGATTCAAAAAAGTTTTGATAAAATGATTGGTCCGTTTTTGATCTATAATGGTGTAGAGTGGGTGAGCGGCTCTGTAAGTATCCCACAAAGAAAAAACAGTGTATTGATCGTGATTATCCGTTTGATGAATTTCAAAATCTGTTCCTCTGTAGCGACCATCCACATCAGAGTACAAATTAGGTGCAATCATTGTGTGATAAAATGCTGTGTAGAAAATCGTTTTTTTGTCTTTATGCTCACTTTCTACTTGAATTTTTGATAATTCTTTTTCCCATTTTGCCTGACTCGCTTTTTTCGTTTTTTCAAAATCCCAATCTGCAAATTCGGCTGTTAAATTACTTCTCGCGCCTTCAATATCTACAAAAGAAATGCCTACTTGCGCCATTAATGGACCTTTTGATTCTTTAAATTCAAATGCTGCCTTTATACTTTTGCTATTGGCTTCTTTTAAATCCTTTTTCTGTTCTCCATCAACCTCTAAAACAACATCTTTTATTGTTTGATTAAATTTAATAACAAAATAAACCTGCTGATTTTCTGCCCAAGCTTTGGAATAGCGGTATCCTTCAATTTCATTTTCGTTAGTGATTTTTAAATAAGAGTCGGTTACTTGATCCCTGTGAACCAAATCAAGAATCAGTTTTTTTGCTTCATTTTTATTAAAAGTATATTTATGCAATCCTGTTCTTTCCGTTGCTGACAATTCTACATCAATATCGTATTTATCTAAATGAGTTTTGTAAAATGCTGGCTCTGCTTTTTCATTGTCTTTTTTAAAGGAAGAGCGATAGCCTGCTTTTTCATTTGTGCCATCTGCACCATTGTTAAAATTGGTTTCACCTGTGAAAGGCATAAGCAAAATATCGCCATAATCCGAAACGCCTGTGCCACTGAGATGTGTATGCGAAAATCCGTAAACATGAGTGTCTGTAAAATGATAACCACTACAACCATCCCAACCCGTCAGACGCGTATCAGGACTTAGTTGCACCATTCCAAATGGAACGGTAGCACCAGGAAAAGTATGCCCGTGACCACCCGTTCCAATAAACGGATCGACAAAATTAATAAGAGTATTGTCTAAATTTTGTTTGTCATTTTGTGCTTGGGAACAGCAATAAAACAAACAGAAAAATATAAAATATGGTACGCCTTTTTTCACCTGATATTTATTTGTTTAACTAGTAATTCATCATCAAAGCCCGTCATCTCGTGTGCGAGTCCAACCAGAATTTCTTAAGCGTAGCGAAAGAAATATCTGCGTTCCAAGATTGCAGAATCTCGTCAATCTTAAGGTGGTTTAATGCTAATTCATAACTCGTACACGCGCAAATACCACAGGAATTCATAATTCATAATTTATAACTCATAATTATTATCAGAAATCATTAATCGACATCAACTTTAAACCACTTTCAAAACCACTAAGGTCGTCTTCCGATTTGAAAATAACACTTTTAGTTTGAAAAGGTGTCAAATCGAAAAAGTTATCTTCAAAATGTCCGTTTAAATCACTATTTAGGCATAAATTTTTAACCAGAGTATTAGATTTCAGTGCGATTTCTATACCATTTAGCGTATTAGTCGTTTTGATTTCAATTTCTGGCGATTCCAATTTTAAGTGTTTTGGATCAGTAAAAAAGTGAAGATGCTCCAATATTTCGCCAGATTCTAACTTGATTTGAATGCTTAAAAATTTATCTGGAGAATCTCTTAAATTGAGTACATCAATCCACTTTGAGACATAGAATTTTTGAATGATTTTATCAGTTTTTGGTAATTTTAAGCTTCGTGTCGCAATGGTTTTTTCTTCAAAATCTATAATGTTTAACATCAAGCCTCTTTTTGTAAAATAGGATTCGTCTGAGCGTTCTTTTAGCGATATGATGTCAAATTTACTTTGTGCATTACTTCGTGTGGTATCGACAAAAATAGCATTTTCAGCACAAGCCTTTTTTACGAAATAATGTAAAGCTTTCCATTCTCCAGAATGATCAATACTGCTCCAAGAAATGGCATGCCAACAGTCGTTTAGTTGCCAATAAAGCGTCCCCATACAATGCGGTTGATTGGTTCGATGGTTTTGGATGTCGTAAAAAAATCCTCACGTTTGAATCAATTGACTCAAATAAGAAGTTTCTTCTAAGTCGCTTGATTTTGGGAAAATATTTTTTAGAGAATTAAATGTTGGAAAAGATTGAAAGCCGCACTTCTGCACATCCTTTACTGTACTGTATAATTTTGTTTTTCTCCTAATTATTTAGGCATGTAAAACTTGCTTACTTATATTTGTAAAAATGGAAGTACACAATCAAAATTTTGGCTCATGAAAGGATTTAGTGGAAACGTTGTTGGTCTTTGGCTATTTATTGGGTGGCTATTGGCTGTTGGCTATTGGCTGTTGGCTGTTGGTCAAAAGCCAAGTGCCAAAAGCTAAAAGCTTTTCCACTAAATTCCTCCCTGAGCCAAAATTCTCTATCAACCAACACAAAATGAAAAATAGTAACATCCACCGTTCAGCATTAGTTCTCCTATCCATCGGATTATTCTTTTTCATTTTTACATTTTCAAAATGCCAAACGAACAATGAAAATATCAATCATCAGAGGAGTTTAGCGATAGAAAGTAAAGCCACAAGCTTGAAAGGTATAAATGCTATTGATGAAAAACAAAGAGGTGCTCATATTTTTGGACATCTAGATTCCGCGAATTTGCAACCATTTATTCGAAATAATTTTGAATGGATTACGCTTGTCTCATATGGTGATCAAAAAGATTTTGATAGTCCTACTATGAACTATTTTAAAGGAGATAGTTTGAAAATGATTCGGAGAGATTCTGCTTGGAAAAGCCAAATTGATCTAGTGCATTCTTTTGGTTTTAAAGTTTTTCTAAAGCCTCATATTTGGATATATTCTGCTTCTGATGGAAAATGGCGTTCTGACATTTTTCCGACCAATGAAAAAAATTGGAAGCTTTGGCAAAAGAATTATCGTGAATTTATTTTGCTCTATGCAAAAATAGCGGAACAAAACAATGTAGAATTATTTTGTGTTGGTACAGAATTATCGCGATTGGCAATTGAGAAAGCTGATTTTTGGAAAACCCTCATTCAGGACGTTAGAAGTATTTATTCAGGAAAAATAACTTACGCTGCAAATTGGTACAATGAATATGAAAAAATAACTTTTTGGGACAAGCTCGATTATATTGGGATTCAGGCTTATTTTCCTTTGGTTGAGAATGAAAATCCGTCCGTGGAACAAATTTCAGAAGGTTGGAACGATTATTTTCCAGCTATGGAAGCCATTTGTAATAAATACAATCGTGAAATTCTTTTTACAGAAATGGGGTATAAAAGCACCACCGACAGTGCCATTGAACCTTGGCAATGGATCGAATATTCTCCAGATCAGAATAAAATTGTTTCATTTGAAACGCAAGCGAATTGTTACGAAGCTTTTTTTAATACAGTTTGGAAAAAAGATTGGTTTGCAGGTGTCCACATTTGGCAATTAAGAAGCGATTACGTAAAAGACCGTGGATACAATAATTTGGATTTTACACCACAAGGAAAACCAGCAGAAAATATTATTGCAAAGGGCTTTGAATAGCGTTTTGGGACTTCATTCTACTCCTTGATCTATCGTCCTTTCAGGATTACCCGCAAATTCTGAAGGAAAGATAGATCATTTTTGTATTTCTGCATTCAAGGATTAGCAGCAAGGGAAGCGCGGAGGATGAACATACCGACAGCGTAGCTAAATTAGCGAAAATACGCCCGATGCGAGTGGAAATGTATTGCATTCATTGTAACGGATGATTGGGGAGAAATTAGCAACGAAGCAATCTGTAAAGATGCGATTCATCGCGTCTCCATAACAACCAAAACTAGTTCCAATGAATGCAATGCATTGCAACGGACAGCGGGGAGACAACTCAATCGAAGATGATACTCGCCGTCCGTAAAATAATTATAAATTATGAGTTATGAATTGTAACTAAACCCAGCAAATTATCACTTTTCCATTGCAGGAGATTTTTAGCACGATTATCCTCTGCGGCTGAACCGATTCCGCAGAATGGTATATTTGTTATTTTGATGTTTTTTGCGTAATTCTATTAGAATAATTATATTTAGGTAAAATTTATTAATGAAAGCTCTGAAAGTACCAAAATTGTCATTCAATGAATATATACAACTCGAAATTGATACCGATCAAAAATATGAATTTCATGATGGAGTTGTATATGCTTTAGCAGGTGGTTCATTGTATCATGCCTTGTTGATTGGAAATATTTATGCTGAATTACGAGGCGAATTAAGAAAAAAAGGTTCAAACTGCAAGCCAATTACTAATGATGCAAAATTACACATCGTCAAAGAGGATAAATATGTCTATCCTGATTCTATGGTAATTTGTGGAGATATAAAGAAATCAGAAGTAAATAAGGATGCTGTTACTAATCCTATTTTAATAGTAGAAGTTCTTTCTAAGTCTACTACAGATTATGATAGAGGAGATAAATTTTATTTTTATAGACAAATTCCATCACTCCAAGAATACGTCTTAATCGATCAATACAGATACGTTGTTGAAGTGTTTTGTAAAAAGGAAAAGCATGATTCGTGGAAAATAGCTAGATTTGAAGGATTTGATAAAACAATATATTTGCAGTCTATTAATGTTGATATCAAAATGAGTGATTTGTATTTTGATGTTAGTATTAATGAAACTAAGTACTCTGTAAAATAAATAACTATACTTTTTGAACATGTCTTTTTGTACTATACTGCATCTCGTACTCAACTTGGTAGCCCTGCTATCAGTTTCCGTGCGTTCTTTGTATAGTTCAAAAATACAAAGCTCA
>Ga0209187_1000151_pt1 | contig 149976 bp, 89 predicted proteins | sample BantaG_FD_187430 | JGI IMG/M metagenome (GOLD analysis project Ga0209187, IMG submission 187430) | Marine algal microbial communities from Bantry Bay, Ireland - BantryBay_4 metaG (SPAdes) (version 2) | ecosystem: Host-associated > Algae > Red algae > Unclassified | place: Bantry Bay, Ireland...
ATACCCATCTGAAAGTAAACCAATAGGCTGTAGCATGAATAAAGGCTATGAGACTGCAGGGTATCGGATTGCACATTAATGTCTCAGTCCCAAATATCATTATCAAGACTATGAAGGTGACAAAAGGAATACCTAGAGCCATCATCCATCTATCATCAAAACCAAGATATTTCTCAGCCTCTCTCAAAATTCAATCTTATAGATAAAGTTAGGAAAGAATCCTATCTGATAGATGTAGTTGACCTCTTCTGTGCTTCTATTGTAGCTTTTGGCGAAGATATTGTCTACACCTAGTACATTCTGCATGTCTAGGTAAAAGCCTTGTGATAGTCGTCTTTTAGTATTATTCATTTTGATGCCAATTTTGAAATCAAATCTAAAGTAATCATCATACTTAAGACTGTAGGCAAGACTTTCGTTCTGTATTTCTACTTGTCTCAGTCTTGAGGCTTCCAGATCCACTGGAGTGTAATATCTGCCGCCTGCCTTGGTCACCTTGGTATCGAGAGTCAATATTTTGTTCTTGGAAGAGCCGAGTTCTACTTCTGTTCCTCCCAGGAAGTTGATGACATACCTGTTGTTGAAGGCTGTATTCCTCTCTATGCCGTCGCTGCCGGTATATTTAGAATCAAAGATGGAAGTGGTCAGTAACATGTAGTAATTGTCATTGAAGAACTTTTCTATTGTTATTTCAACTCCTTTGTTAGCGCCTGTCCCAGCATTGATCAGGTTGGTCTTGTCTATGGGGAATCCAAAGTCAGCACCGACATTAAGAGTTGAGAAGCTACTGGAGGTTTGCTCTACAGGAACATCTGACAGTTGCTGGTAGTATACTTCCACTTTGGATCGCCAGCTATTGTTGATCTTGAAATCATGGCCTAGAACGAATTGGTTGCTCTTAGTGAAGTCCAAAGATCTGTTAGGATAAGTCTTGATGCCATCCTGAATCTTTGAAGACAGTTGCATGGGTAATGGCAGTGTCTGACTGTGTAAGCCATAGCCTAGATTGAATCGGTGTTTGTCCGTAGCTTGGTAATTAAGTGCCAGTCTTGGTTCCACGATAGTATTATCATTGAGCTGATAATACTGAGCATGTAATCCGCCGTTGAGAGTCAGCTTTTCATTCAGTCTGAATTGTGCTTGAGCATAGGGTTGTACCAATGTTGTGGAAGCATCAAAATTGTAGACCTCGATGAGATCATATATCTCATCATCATTATTGTCAATCCCAAACTCCGCACTTTTTTGATTGAGCTGGACCGCAGTCCTTTGGAAAAGTACTCCTGCTCTTGCGGTGAGCCTGCTGTTGAATTTTTTGTTGTAGTAACTGGATAGTGATAAGGTTTGCAACTGATCATCCAGAGTAGCAAATATTTCTTTTGACTCCGGTTCTGTTTCAGGATTGTAATAGCGTTCTCTGGTGAATCTCACACCATTGCCAGAATAAGAAATGATAGACATTAAGTAACTTTTATCTGAGAGTAAGAAATTATGCTTGACTCCTACAATGGCTAGACGCGAGTCAGCCTTGGTGTCTTCATCTTCAAAAGCAAAAAGATCTGTTGCATCCACTTCGTCTTTCAAGAATTCAATGGCACTATTTCCTGCTATGCCAAACACCGTAAAATTGCCCAGTGGACTCTTCCCTAGATCCAACTTGAAAGAAAGGTCTTGATAGCTCGGTACTGCATTCGTTCCGACGTCCATGCCCATGGATTGTGCAACACCTATGAATGAATACCTGTAAGCCACAAGAAAACTGCTATTGTTTTTTCTAGAAATGGGCCCCTCTATCATACCCTCAAAACCCGTCGTGGCGCCTACCTGTAGTGTCGTTTCTATCTTATCTTTATTACCACTTCTGAAGCCTATGTCAAAGACACCTGATAGAGCATTCCCGTACTCCGCAGGAAAAGCGCTGGTCAGGAAATCTGAGTTCTTCAGAAGATTAGTGTTGAGGGCACTGACGGGTCCTCCCGTAGTACCTATGGTCCCAAAGTGATTGGGCGATGGAATGGGTACGCCTTCCAGTCTCCACAATAAACCCGTAGGGCTGTTGCCTCTTATGACGATATCATTCCTGCTATCATCTGCAGTACTGACACCTGCGAAGTTGCCAGCTAATCTGCCGACATCACTTCTGCCTCCGGAATACCTATTCACTTCCTCCATGCTGAATTGTCTGCTAGATACTGTGGCCATTTCGTTGAGAGCGAGATCCTTTGCAGTTACTGCAGTAATGACCACTTCTGATAAGGTAACTAGTGATTCTGTCATGGCCACTTCCAGAAAGACTTCCTTCCCGGCTGTAACTTCCACATTGGGTATGGAGATAGGCTCGTAACCTAGATAATTAATGTCAACAGCCTGTCTGCCTAGCGGGGCACCTGTAATGGTAAAGGCTCCATCCATATCTGTGATAGCACCGATGCTGGGGTCTGAAACTAAATGGACGGTCGCTCCTATAAGTGGAATGTCTGATTGTCCATCCATGACTTGACCTTTAATATTCTGAGTGCCAGACTGGGCAAGTAGGATCTGAAAACTTAATATAACCAGGAACAGGATAAAGCCGAGCTGTTTCATATTGCTTATTTTGATTGCAATATGCAGCTCAATGTGAGGTCACGAAAGGAGATTCCTGTGAACTGTCACTTTTTCGGATTGGGTTGTAATAGACTTACCTCCAGCGTCTTTTTTATAACTGAAATAGCAAGGTTGGACTAGAATATGACGAGTTTGATGGTTCCCAGTTTTCTGTCTCCTGACTCAATAGTTATCATATGTAAGCCAGATAATGAATGTTGTGAAAAGTCTACTGTAATTTCCTGAAGCCCTGATGGCTGATAGGATCGTTCTTGTTGTATGAGTTTCCCAGTAGAGTCTAAGAGAGATAAAGTTACATCTGATGAGTATGGTAGATCAACTTGCAGCTTGCAACTTTGCGTTGCAGGGTTAGGGTAGACCGAGATGATTTTATTTTTTGAATCCAATTCAGTGACGGAGGTCTTAATCCAGAACCCTGCCCACGGTCTTGCTTGCTTAATGATGAGCTGGTCTTCTGCTGTGATCTTATATTCTATTTCCATCGCAAAAGCAGGGTTGTCTTCAACTTCATAAAGTTGTGCAAATTCTTCATGTATGACTGTCAAGAAATCTCTCAATTCATTGAAATGGTCTTCGGTCAATAGCAAGTTGCCTTCATTCAGACTGGAAGGACGGAGCAATATGTAAGAAGGGCCCAGAGTGGTGTCCACAACCAATAAGAGTTCTTCGGGTATGGATAATTCATTGGGATTTGTAACCAGGTCTTCACCTTTTTGTGAATTCACATAGTAAGTGCCTTCAGTGTCGTGGAGGGGATCAAAGCTGACTGCAACGCCATTGACTTTTTCGTCAGAATAATTAGGGTGGCAGAGTATGCCCATTGCGGTGACGAACTGGTCTATTCTGTAGAAATCTCGTTCATCATAGGCTCTGAAATTCCAGATGCTAGCGTAGACTTGTTTGACGGATTTGGATAGGTGTCCTTCATCAGGATGCTGAGTCTTGGAATCATAAAGGCCTGCTCCGCTGAAGCCTGGCAGATCCTCATTGTTACTACTCGAGCGACAACGTATGGAAGTGCCGTCAGGGAACGCATTTTGTAATTCAGTGAGTTCATCAAACATCCATTGTGGCATCTCAGCATCCTTGATGTCTGATCTTAAATCTTTGAGTTTGTCTTTCTGGATTTCAATGTCACTTAGGAATTCTGGATTATTTAGTAGCGCTGCTACTTCGTCGTAGAAACCATTATATTTCATAAATTCGTCATAGAAATAAAAAGGTATTCCAAAACCATCAGGAATCGTGCCCTCTGGAAATCCGAATTTTCTCATGGTGGCGACATTGGAACATTTGACCCCAAAGCTTTCAGAATCGGAAAATTCTATTTCTTCCAGAGGTAGGATACTTGTCTGGCTTAAATTTCTAGGCGGCGTCTGTATCGAGTCAGGTCTCAATTCTTCAAAGTGGGCATCTACAATTTCCTTGGTGGTTTCTTCTAAGGTATAACCGTCCGCAGCTACTACATAGCGTACGTACTTGCCTATGAGATTGACCAGGCTATCTGTCTCCAGAGCAAATCGGATAAAAGCATTGGGGACATTATCTTGTATGGCTCGGAGATTAACATGCGAAAGTGGCGTCTGTGGTACGGTGGTGATGATGCCTGCAACTCGAGAAAGTTCATTGGGTAATGATTCCATGATGATCACTTCTCTGGCAGAAGGTGAATCCTCTTGTCCGACTTGGGTCAATAAGCCGAAACCTTCGGTCAAGTTTAAGGGCAGATAATCTATATCGCCATAAAGATCTGATTCGTATAATATGCAAACTCTGGAATCATCATAGAAGTCCATTTCCGAATCCACTTTGGGTAAAGCTGCAGGCATGGGATAGTAGCAGAGATTGTTTTGTATGAATGGTAATTGCGTGGCAAGTAATTCTTGAATTTTCTGAATTTCTTCAAAGTCAAAAGCATCAGTAGGTTGGAATCTGAATCTATACGTACCTTCAGTACCATTGGTAGAGATGATGTCGGGATGCCAGCCTATTTGTCCCCTGTAATGTGTGCTGAGTGTAACGTCAGGAATGGGCACTGCTGCTGCAAAGTCTGCGTGGGCGGCATGCGTATCAGCATTGAGAAAGTATAATTTAGGGTAGGTGTCTTGGGCATCTACTATATAGAACTTGATCGTCTGTAAGTTGGTTAGTTTCTGGCCGAGCACATTTATATTTCTGATAAAAGAAAGTTCATTCAGGGTCATAGTGTCCTGGATGTTAGTGACACCATTGACGATGTCTATTTCTGGGGCTGGGTTGAGCGGGAAATGCTCGTCGTATTGCGTTAATTCTGTAAGGTCATCTATCCCATCATTGTCCAGGTCAGCTGGACTGTCCATAGGGTAGCATTGTAACTGGTATTGAGCTAGAGGATCAGCTGCTAGGTTATCGTGCAGTGTGGTAGAGTCTGGGTTACCTTGAGTGATGGCTATGGCTTTGTTGAAATCTGTTTCTGAGGCTTGCTTATGATACAGGACATAGTAAGACTCGGTATCAGATGGAAAGGTGAAGGTGGCTGTTCCTAGAGGGGTGATACGGAGATCGGAGATGGGGATTATCTCTTGGCTATATAGGCTAGCGCCGAATATTATACAAAGGAATAAAATGGCCTGTATTTTCAATGTCCTGTCTTTTAGTGGCCAAGTTAGGGTATTTAACAGTTGATTGAAGGTTTTACTGGAGTGAAAGCTGCTAAATTGTCGGCAGTGGTTTCAGTTTTAGATCTTGACTGGCTCCATTGAATTTGTAGTGATCAATTTAATCCTAGAATCTGAGAACTTATATAATCTGTAATTAGAACAAAAATGAGTAAGTGAAACTACAATTCTCAAATTCTTGAATATGTATGTAACTTTTTTTGGTTGGTTAAATCTTTAAGTATGAATATGATACGGCATTTAAATAATTAAATGGTATTGTTTTCTAACTATCGCGCTTAGGTAATCTCACAGAAACATTGTGTCCTTTAAGTAAGTCGATGAATTCTGACATGACAAATTCTCCTTCCTCAAATCTTTTTCTTCTTCTTCTGCCTTGTTCTTGCCGCTTGATACTTCGAGCAAAACGGCGTACCTCTTCTTCACTATCCACAATCAGTCCTGGAACTGGCGCATTATTGCCCTCATCATCTTTGGCGACCATGGTGAAGTAGGAAGAGTTACTATGCTTTATTTCTCCAGACTTTATGTTTTCTGATTCTACTCTGAGACCTACGACCATGGAAGTTCTTCCAGTATAATTGATGGAAGCCTTGAGTGTAACTAGCTCACCGACTTCTATGGGATTGAGAAAATCCACATGATTAACAGAGGCGGTTACACAGTAGTTGCCAGAGTGCTTGGAGGCACAGGTAAAAGCAATCTGATCCATTAGGTTAAGGATATGGCCTCCGTGAATCTTTCCACTGAAATTCCTATGAGATGGTAACATCAGTTCTGTAAAAGTTATCTGTGACTCGTGAGTATCCTTGAATTTTTTCATTTCAATTTCTTGGTGGTAAACTAGATGCAATTCAGGTCCACCTTGGATAAGGCATCATTATTAGGGAAGCAGTTTCCTGAAGGAATTGCACTTGGCACATATCGTACAAGGTTAGGGTCGTATAGACTCTTTTTGATGAATTCTGTGAGTTGCTTGATTTCCATATCTGCCATTCCCAGAGGAACGAAATCTGGACTTAATTGCTCCTCGGGTACTCTGGAGTTCTCGGCGATGCCAGTGTTTTTATATCTGACAACTTCCTCTATCGAGTTGAATGAACTTCCGTGTCCGTAGAACTTAGAATCTTGTAAGTTATATAATTGTGGAACTTTGAATTTGTAATTATCTGTTGCATCCTTGGTAAATCCTCCTCGACCCAGGTTAGCTCCATCTATTTCTGAAACATTGATTGCCGATCCTTCTTGATAGAGATCATTCATGCCGTAGGCTTGAAAGCTCATCGTGCTCAGTGCAGGCCCTGAATGACAGTTGTCGCAATTATGTTTGAAAAATAATAGGGCACCGCTTTTTTCCATATCTGTCATTGCTTCAGACTCTCCACCTAGCCATCTCTGAAATGGACTTTCGTTGGGTAGTAAAGTTCTCTCGTAAGCAGCGATGGCAAGACCTGCTGTTTCGCTATTATATCTATCAGCCTCTGCCCAGTCCCCAAAAGCCACATCAAAGAGTTCCTTGTAAGCAGTCGTAGCTATGAAATCCTCGTCTATGGATAACCCGAATCGGTGTACACTCAGACCGGCAATAGCCTGAGTCTCAGTGCCTTCGTAGCCGAGCTTGTTAACTGCTATAGGTGTGCCTTCTTCCCAGTAGCTATCAGTATCAGAATTAATGGCAGTAGCGCCGAATTGTCCATTCCAAAGTATATTAGTCTGGTAAGCAATATTCAGAGCTGAGGGTGAGCGGATGGGCTGTACATCTATGTCTTCTTCGGGGCAAAGGGGGTTGACGATTCGGCCTTCTCCATTCTGCCCAAAACCCATCCCGCCATCACCTATTCCTTGGGCAAGGTTAGCTTGAAATCCAGCTGCTGCGTGGTGGCAGGAAGCACAGGAATAGGTATTCTTGCTTTCAGGGAATCGGGAATCTGTCGCCAAGGCTGTTTCATGGAAGAGCAGTTTGCCCAGTTCCACTTTGGCTCTTGACAAAGGGTTCTTAGGATCCTGTGGTATGTTGTCGAAATCTGCGCTAGCTGGCTGCCTGAAATAGGCTAGGTTTCCACCACTTCCTATCAGCGCAGCAGTCAATTCATCATCCAGTTGCCCCGAAGTCAGAAGGTCATCATTAAAATAATAATCACTATTGGAAGTACAGGCCACAATGCCAGCCAAAAACAGTGAAAGAACTACGAGTTTCTTCATTATCAATGTATTAAATATTACAAAAATATATAATATTTAAAACAGATGGACGGATAACAAATATGCTTACAGTGTCTGTGGACAGGAATTTGCAGTGAGTTCTGTCTATTTTCTTTCAATATATAGCTAGGCTGTTGCTACTTCTCTTGAGAATGGAGATGTCTTGAACTCTAGTTGATAATTAATCTGCAAAATGTTACTGTATGAAATGGAATTATGTTGATTTCCTTCCCCGACAGGAACAGTCGATCTGCCCAATTCTCAACGAGTATAGTTAGGCGCTTCCTTGGTAATAGTGATATGGTGGGGGTGGCTCTCAGTGATGCCAGAATTGGTGATTCTGACCATTTCGGCTTCTTTTAGTGCTGCTATATCCTTAGCACCCACATAGCCCATGCCTGCCCGTAATCCGCCAAGATATTGTACCATAACCTCGGAGATGAACCCTTTGTAGGGAAGTCTGCCCTCTATGCCTTCTGGCACCAGTTTGCTGACATCATCCTCCACATCTTGGAAATATCTGTCTTTGGAGCCTTTTTGCATAGCCCCTAATGAGCCCATTCCTCTATAAACCTTGAATTTTCGGCCCTGAAATAGAATGGTTTCTCCTGGCGCTTCTTCTGTTCCAGCAAATAAAGAACCCGCCATTATGCAATCAGCGCCAGCAGCTATGGCTTTGCCTATGTCACCAGTGTAGCGGATACCGCCATCCGCAATGATAGGCACTCCTGTGCCCTTGACCCCTGAGGCCGCACGCTGTATGGCTGTGAGTTGGGGGACACCGACGCCTGCCACTATTCTTGTCGTGCAGATCGATCCAGGGCCTATGCCGACTTTTACACCATCCACTCCAGCATCCACCAGTGCTTTGGAAGCTGCTCCAGTCGCAACATTGCCAGCTATGACTTGGAGCAGTGGAAAGGTGTTTTTTATCTCGGTGACCATATTGAGTACACCTCTGGAATGACCATGGGCGGTATCTACAGTAACGACATCTACTTCCACATCCACGAGAGCCGTTAAGCGCTCCATCGTATCTGCGGTAACACCAACAGCAGCACCCACGATGAGCCGACCCCTGGAATCCTTGGCAGAATTGGGGTAGTCCTGAACTTTCATAATATCCTTGTAGGTGATCAAGCCTACAAGATTATTATCATTATCGACTACAGGTAGCTTTTCTATTTTGTGTTTTTGCAGTATGGATTTGGCTTCCTCCAGTGTCGTACCTATAGGAGCCGTCACCAGATTTTCAGTGGTCATCAGTGCCTTGATTGACTGTTTAGTATTGGTCTCAAACCGTAAATCTCTATTAGTCAGTATACCTATGAGCTTATTTTGGTTATTGATTACAGGGATGCCGCCTATGCGATGAGTCCTCATAAGTTCCAAGGCATCTGACACCAGTGCATCCTCCATAAGGGTCACTGGATCCACGATCATGCCACTTTCGGAACGTTTGACTTTTCTGACTTCTTCTGCTTGCTGGGCAATACTCATATTCTTGTGTATCATACCGATACCGCCAGAGCGGGCCATGGCGATGGCCAGTCTGTATTCAGTGACAGTGTCCATGGCTGCAGATACTATGGGGATATTGATATTGAGATCCCTGGTAAGACGCGTTGTGAGATTGACTTCATTGGGCAGTACCTCAGAATATGCAGGTACTAGAAGGACATCATCGAATGTGAGGGCCTCTGCGAAGTGTTTGTGGTTACTTTCCATATGCAAAAATATGAAGAATTATTTACTGCACATTAGTAAGGTTTTAATTTAAAATACTAATTAGTGCCGTAAACCGTGTAGGCTATGTTATCTGTATTTTCTGACGACCATTTCATGAAGAAGGCTCTGCTCGAGGCAGATATCGCTGGGGCTGACGGCGAGGTCCCCATAGGCGCTGTCATCGTCTGTAATAATGCCGTCATCGCCAAAGCTCACAATCAAGTGGAACGCCTATCTGATATCACTGCTCATGCTGAGATACTAGCTATCACGGCGGCTTCCAATTATCTAGGGAGTAAGTATTTGGATGATTGTACCATGTATGTCTCACTAGAGCCTTGTGTGATGTGTGCCGGGGCGATCAAGTGGGCGCGAATAGGTAGGGTAGTCTACGGTGCTTCCGATGATAAGGGCGGTTTCATGAGATACGGCAAAGAGCTCTTACACAAAGGGACTAAGCTGGAATATGGTGTGTGCCATGAAAGGTGCTCACAGGTGCTGAAGGCATTTTTTCAGGATAGGAGGATTTGAGCGTGGTGAGATATGAGAAATGAGTGAAGGAGTAACTCACGTGTCATTTCTCACAACTTTTCTCAGTTGTTTTAAGAGTTAAATCGCATTAACGTCTGGGTTAAACAATCTTAAGAGGATAGTGCTGTAATCTAATATGGCTTATCTTAGAAATTACTAACTAAAAATTGTTTGATATGAATTCCACCGCCAAGAAACTAAGTTATGCAGTCATTTCGATGATCCTTATTTTATCATTGAGTTCTTGCAGTAAAAATCTGACGTACTTCACCAAAAATCTAGCAGACCAAAATCAATGGTCAGAGCGAGATCTGAAACAGATTCAGTTTTATGCTTCTCAGGATATCACATTATACAGATCAAGCCAAGGCGGCGATACTAAGATTGTGGATGGTAAAATTATTTCTAAAGGCAAGAGAAAAACGGATGAGATCACTATCAGAAGAGGAACCCCAGGTGTCTTGCTTTTCATGCCCAAAGAAGATCGTTATGCTGTGAGTTTTGATGACTCGGGTTATTACTTGATTTTTGGGCCTGGAGATAAGACCAGAGGAAGATTTACTTTACGAGCCAAAAAATGGAAGCCCAATCGCAACGGTGGCATCATTACTTATGGCGATGAAGAATACCTCACAGGAAGTGATAGCGCCTACGCTGCGCTGATGGTGGACATGAAAAGAGCAACAAGTAATAAGGTCAGTAGAGGGACGGCTAGCGGGCGGAAGGTGCGGTGAGAGATTACTTGCTGTCTAATGATTACTTGCTGTCTAATGATTACTTACTGTCTAATGATGCATGTCAAATTTTTTAGGGAAGATTGGATCTATCCTATCAGAATATTTTCAGTCAAATTGAATTACACCATCACGACGATAGGCGAGCTGTATCTGCAAAGTATCTATCTATATCAACGGGCTTTCCCCAGCCGAAACTGATGTCTCGATACTCTAACTTCTAAGGTCCGTTTAAGATTTTAGATAGCTATAACAAGGTAATAGAGCCACTTAATTGTTTATTATCGCCGTTATCGTACTCTAAATTAAGTGAATATATGTAGACACCTAATTCTGCAGATCTACCATCATAAGTTCCATCCCATCCATTAGCACTGGCCTCGGAAATCAGAAAGTTTTCAGCACTAAAAACTAAGTTACCCCATCTGTCATATATATTGAATTGTAGCACCCTTGCTTCAATTTCAGTAGAAGCAAATGGATTAAATATCCTATTAGAAGCTGACAATTCATTTTGTGAAAATATGTTGGGTATATAGATTAAGTCATTATTGACTTTGATGACGATTATAACAACCGTTGCACTCGCAAAACATTCATCTTCGTATAAGATATTCACTTCCAATTCAGCATCCTCTAACCCTAATACAGAAGGAGTGAGACAATCAATACAGCTTATGTCAGCATCACCTATCCATTCTATACTTGCTATCTCATTATCAATAGCACTCAGTTCTGGTCTTATTATGACCCTGGTATTTTCCTCCACAAAAATAGTGTCGGGTAAGCTAACGGTCGGAATTTCAAATTCTAAAATATCCACGACTCCTGCGGTGTACTGACAATCAGATCCATCTTGAACAATAATTTCATATTCGCCATTATCAAGATTTTCAAAATTCGGAGATGCAGAGAAATCAGCACCACCAGTTACAGAATACATCAATGGCGCAACACCTCCCTCGACGTTTTCTATAGTTATAGAACCTAACTCGTCAAGGCAATCAGCTTGAGTAGTAGAGAATGAGGCATCTAAAATATCTGTCTGTAAAACCTCTATGGAATTTGTACCCGAACAGCCATCAGCATCAGTTATGACAACAGTATAATCTCCTGGATTATCTACTGTAATAGATGACTCATCACTCACGACTGCACCTAAGTAAGTCCATAAGTAAGTCCAATCAGATGACGCAGATGCAGCTGTTAATTGAGCATTGCCAGCATTACAATTCAGATCATTGCTTTTTTCGATAGTAGTAGCTAAAAAATCACCAATTACATTGACGACTATGGTATCCACGTCTGTACAAATTCCTGTTACGTTAGTGATTGTAACCGAATAGCTGCCTGCTTCCGTGACATTTATGGATTCGCCACTATAAGAAGATCCACTCGGTCCCGTCCATTCGAATGTAGCATTTGAGATACTTGTAGTTGCTGTGAGGTTTATTTCATTTGTGCTACAATCTATATCCCCTGATTTGCTTACCGAAGATATGACAGACGTGAGATCTTGAGTTACTTCTGTAGAATCTACAAGAGAGCAGCCTGAAGCAGGATCATAAGCCGACAGGATGTATCTACCTGGCTGATCTACGACTATGACACTATCTGCTGATAAGAATGAAGGTCCCGTCCATTCATAAGTCAAACCGCCCACAGATGTAATAACTGTCAAGGAAGAGGATAAGGTGCTGCAATCCAAATCTGCTGACGTGGTGATCGTTAATTCTGGTGGTCTTTGAATGCTGACACTTTCTTCATGGATACATGAAGAAGTATCTGAGGTTATAGTCACAGTATAGGTATCAGAATCATTGATCGCAATACTAGCGTCTGTAGACCCAGTAGACCACAGGTAGCTCACATTTACTTCATTGGCAGATGCTTGGAGTATGATATCCTCATAGCTTGAGTCGCATAGAGAATCCAATGGCGGAGTGCTTATCTCCCCGGATAAGGTTCTGATATCAGTGACAGTAACGGTTTCTATTAATTCACAATATCCGATTGCACTTAATGTCACAGAGTAGATACCTGCCTCTGCAACATCGATTGTAGGAGAAGTGGACGATATTCCTGGACCTGACCAAGAGTACCTGAGGTCAGATATAGTAGATGCAGGATCCAAGGTAATTACTGGATTATCACAGGTAAGTATTGCATTTTCTAAATTTATATCGATTAAGGAGCCACCCGTCGAGGTTACCACTATGCTATCTGTAGAAGTGCAAGAGCTACCAGTTGTAAATATCGTCAAGTAATACGTCCCAAGTTCTGTTACTTCTGTTGAGACATCACTGGAAGCGAATCCAGAAGGACCAGTCCACTCAACATCAGTTTCAGAAGATAATGTAGTGGAATCAAATGTAAGCGTATAAAAGCCTCCATTACAATCATAATCTGGCTCTTCAATAATGTCTATATGCTGACTATCATCAATTAAGACTAAATTATAAGTATTACTACAATTTATATCTAAAGGACTACCTATCGTAATAGAGTATTCTCCCGGGTCACAATATGCATCACCGGCTATGAAGTAGCAACCATCAGAAGCAAAACAATGGTAGACTGTATCTTCTTCAGTGCTTGACGGTATTACTTTAAAATCATCTACGTAATAAAAGCTTCTCGAGGGACATAAGTCAAACCCACCTATAGTCATATATCTTTCACCACCTACAGCCGTATAATAACCAGATACCAATACCCAATCATCGAAATTAGTTTCTAAGTCAAGGATAGTAAGCTGAGGGGTCACAGTAGCTACGTCGAAGGTTATAGCATCTGAACTAAAGTAAAGTCCAAATCGATCGCATGAAGTAAAATCTCTATTTGAAAACTCAGCAAGGCTGACTTGAAATTCAACATAGTAGCAACTATCCGATATTAAAGGCGTGGTGAATTGTCCTCTTAAGTATTCTCCAACAGTGAAGTACCCCCCATAGGCGTCACCAGCAAAAGGCTCTTGGCTGCCATGGTAATTATCAGGTACTTCAACACTCTGACTGAGTCCAGTAGTAGGCATTGCACATCGATTGTAGTAATCTGGAGAACCTAAGGCTACATCCCATCCGATAGTCCTGTCAATCTGATTGGTCTCTGACGGACAGTCTGAGTATTCTTCAAATCCAGGATTAACTACTAAGTTTTGACCACATAAGATATTATTGGCATCTAACAAGACCGATATGGATGCTACCAGAATGAGTACTAAGAACTTGACATTTACATTCATATAGAAAACAAACTTTTGAGTACGCTAAATTAAGTCAAAAACACTCTTTACATCTTACTTTGCAATGTATCTTAACGCCAACATCAACGTGCATTATATAATAGTAAATTAGAAATAAAGTAGAGGCTGATTAAATTTCAGAGTATATCAAACAATGTAATAGCAATAATTATTGCTATAGGTTACCTGCGTATAGTATAAGCTGTTAGAGGGTATTCAATAGACTATGTCTGTTAACTTTAATAAATGAAGGATGAATTAGAACTAAACCCTGATTTTGAGACCAGTTTACGGTCCATCTAAGGTCAAAAAAGCCGTTATTTGTATCGGATATTCGAGCGATAAATGAATACCTAGATTTTTGATTCTAAGTTAAAATGCTATTGACCAATTTTTACAATTTACGTGCACTTTCTGCATATGGATTTAACAATGTGTATTATACTATACATTTGTATCTATTAGCTAAGTTAATAGGTATTGTGTTATCATCTAGGTTCATTTAATTGACAAGCAAATTTAATGTCTTAAGTGTTGTGTTATGTTAAAGTCAAAACTTCTTATCCTAATACTCATCAGCAATTTATTTATTTTAACTAAAGTAAAAGCCGATAAAACCGATAGCTTATTGACTTTAGTTGAAACGACTAATAAATTGGATGAGAAGATAAGATTATACTTCGAAATTATTTCAGATGTTGGAGATAGTAACCCAAACTTATACTATGAATATGCAACGAAAGCATATGATATCGCAACTAGTTCTAATGGTGAACTTTGGGCGATAAAGAGCATCTACCATCAAGCGAAGGGCAAGATTTATCAAAAAGAAATAGATGAAGCTATTTTATTAATCAATGATGCTCTGATTCGACTTGATAATTTATCTGAAAATCCAAATATAAATATACTTACAACGAAAGCTTCTTTGTTAGAAATTTTGGGCTGGGCCAAAGTTTACAATGAAGAACACTATGAAGCGATACATATTTATAATCAAGCATTAGAACTAAAAAACACAATAGGTAAGCAAGATGGATTTTTACCGGCGAGTATCGGAATAATTTGTCAAGGGATAGGAGATTACAGTCTTGCCGTCGAATATTTTAAAGAATCTGTAAGATTATATTCTGAGCAGAATAATTATAATGACTTAGTAATAGTTCTTATAAATCTTGGCTACTGCTACCATGAAAAAAAACTATATACAAAAGCTTTAGAACAGTTTGACCATACATTACGTTTAGCAGAACAATATGGTATTACAGATCATCAGTATGATATATCCTTCTATTCAGCTCGTACTCATTTTGATCTAAAGAATTATGACCTTGCGCTTAAATATTTTTTATCGGCTATAGACTATATTGCTAATACAGATCAAAAGTTAAAGATGGCTCATTGCCAAACTTACATCTCTAAGATAAAATTCTTAACATCAAAAGATATTAGCGTACTGCCTGATTTAGTAGAATCATATGATGAAAGTCTTAAATACGCAGACAATAATAGTGACGCAAAAAAAGTAAAATTGCTCTCTGCCGAAGCACTTTCAGGAATTTATTCGTCAATTGGCAATTTTAAGAAAGCGTTTGAATTCAATAAGATATATCACGGAACAAAAGACAGTATTTCAAATACGGATAAGCTACTAAAGATAAGATCCCTAGATCTGAAAAATAAGTTCGAAGGTCAACAAAGGAAAGCTGAAGTAACTAAAAAAGAAGAATTATTGGAGACAAAACTTGGTTATCAATTCAAATTGATAGCTGCGTTAGCTTTGTTTCTTCTCTCACTATTGTTTGTCTCACTAAGGTTGTTTAAATCCAATAAGGCGAATACGAAAATGAAAGATAAGTTAATTATCAAAAATAATTCTTTAAAAAGAACAGAGCAATTGCTTCTCGAAAGTAATCGAGATATGAAAGAATATATTACCGTTAATAAGGAATTAGAACAGTTTGCCTCTATAGCTTCGCATGATATAAAGGCACCCCTGAGAACTATACATTCATTTTCTTCCCTTATTAAGAAAAAATTCTATGACCAAGCACAATCTAAAGAACGCCAATGGTTTGATTTTGTAGAGAAAGGAGCCAAGAATTTGAACCTATTAGTGAATGACTTGCTTTCATATTCAAAGTCAAATACTAAAGAACTAAATATTGAGTTGATTGATCTGTCACTTATAATAGAAGAAGTCATACTTCTATTGAACTACAGCATCTCTGAGGCGAATGCAAAAATAAATATACATAACTGTAACTTTAAACTATATGCTGATCAGATAAAATTAAAACAGATCCTGCAGAACATAATAAGCAATGCTATAAAATTTAGAGACCCTGAACGACAACCAATTATTAGCATATATGGAAAAGAGACTGACAAGCATTATTGTATATCTATTGAAGACAATGGCATAGGAATTGAAGAAGATTACTTTGACCAAGTGTTTGAAAAATTTGCGAGACTCAACAGCAAAGATAAATATGAAGGCACTGGATTAGGGTTAGCTATCTGTGCGAAATATATAAAGGAGCACAAAGGCCAAGTTAGCATTCAGCGAAATCCTGAATATGGTGTCACGTTTAATTTTCTGTTGGTAAAGAATTCGAAGTTTTGAAGCCGAGTTTAGCTACAGTATGATATCGTGCCAGCCCACTAACACATTTTTCTATAACACATCCCTTCATCTCGTTCTTTGTTGTTTTAGATTCAATCAATTCTTCAGAAATTCTATAATTACATTACTGTTGCGGCAATACGATTGAACCTTTTAGTCACTTAATTAATAAAGTTATGATAAGAACAAATTCAACCTTAACGACTTATAGATGTTATATGGATATTGTAAGTGCCAGTTAGTCTGAGTGCTCTAGTATGCTTAATATTCAGCGAAGTTTATTCTTTTTCTCACATTCCAAGTAAAACGATATAATATATAATCCCTATGGAAGAGCAATTAAATTCATCTTGGTCGAACCTTGTAGATAAGTTGGGAGGTTGGTTGGACTCAATTATAGTCAATTTACCAAATCTATTAATTGCAATATTAGTTTTTGTAATAGCCTACTGGCTTGCACGAAATCTACAAGGATGGACTAATAAGTATCTAAGAAAGATTATTCGACAGCCCTCGATTAGGGGATTATTGGCTAATGTCGTGTCCATTCTGACGATTATCTTGGGTTTGTTTTTGGCCTTGACAATTTTGAATCTCGATGGAACATTAAAATCCTTACTTGCAGGTGCTGGGGTTGCCGGTTTGGCAATAAGTTTGGCCCTACAAGGAACTTTGTCCAATACTTTCTCTGGGCTGTTCATAGCCATAAAAGATGAGGTGAATCTTGGTGATTGGATAGAGACTAATGGTTATTCGGGCAAAGTCGTGGAGATAGACCTGAGAAATACCAAAATCAAGGAGTCTGATAATAATATTGTTGTTCTTCCGAATAAGATGATTTTAGAGAATCCATTTAAGAATTATGGTTTGACTAAGCGCATTCGAACAACGATAACCTGCGGGGTCGATTATGACTCCAACTTGCCAGAAGTAAAGAAAACGGCAATTAAGGCTATGAAAGAGCTGTATCCGCCTGAATCAGGTGAGAAAATTGAGTTTTATTATACTGACTTTGGTGGTAGTTCAATTGATTTCTCACTTCGCTTCTGGGTGAATGCTCAGGAAAGTTTGACGGCTATGGAAGTAAAAAGTGAAGCGATCATAAGGCTGAAGGAGACCTTTGATAAGGAGAATATTGGTATTCCTTTCCCTGTCCAGACAGTTATACACAAGCAGCTCCCAGAGTTGGATGAAAGGTGATTGATCACAAGATTCTACTTAAAAAGAAACAATTAAGTAGTTATAGAATAGTATATGTCATTTTTTACTGAATGTCCTAATCTCTAACGAACACTACACAAAGACGGTTGGGGGTTCTTTAATGCTTATCAGTCTAGTAAGTTAAGCTCATAAGGTAGGTTAAAAATACGTGCAGCTTAGCTATGGTAAGTTATATTCCATTTATCGTAGGTTTCAAACCAAAACGATATATTAAATTTAATATTTTGATATAATATTGATAATCAATTAGTTACGATATTAAAGTATCGTGATATGTTGATTTTAGTTAAATTTAGGAGTAATTCTTAACTGAATTAACTTTCGATTCCTGACTTATAAGACTTAATACACTAAGCTGTAGCAGCAAAGAGAGCGGTTATATCGTTTTCCCTGTGCATTTTATAATCACTTGTTTATCCAAGCTAACATTAGCAACCATGGAAATTACATTAGCTGTAAAAGAGAACGAACAAGACTTTATCCAGGCCTGTGTCAAAGAAGAAGAATGGGCCCAGAAAAAGCTTTACGAAAAATATTATTCAACCATGTATCCAGTCTGTCTTAGATATGCAGTAGATGATAACGAAGCACTCGATATACTACACGAGGGTTTCATCAAGGTATTCCGTCACATCAGTAAGTATACTGTAGGAACCTCATTAGCTGCTTGGATCAGACGTATCATGGTCAATACCTCCATAGACTATTATCGTAAGAAGTCCAGAAGAAGGACGGAGGATATCGATAATGCAAGAGGGGCATCCACTTCAGACCCAGGGGTGGTGAGTCAGATGTCTGCTCAGGAGATCATAGCCTGTCTACAAGAATTGTCTCCTGCCTATAGGGCAGTATTCAATTTGTATGTCATAGAGGGGTATGCACACAAAGAGATTGCAGAGCAACTCGGCATAACCGAAAGTACATCAAGGTCAAATCTGGTCAAGGCCAGAACGAAACTGAAAAATTTACTTATCGCCAAAGGCGCAGTTAATGAGAGATAGTCGATTCGACGACATATTAAAAAACAAACTGAACGGACTCACCTCCGATAAGCAGCCTGATTGGCGGCTCTTTGCTCAGGAAAAGCGTATCGCTGACATGGCGATGGGTGTACCCAATGCAGAGGACGTCACCTTTGATGCTCAGATCAAGACGGAGCTGGATGTTTATGAAGCACCTGGCTCACCAGACTGGTCAGCCTTTCTGAACAAAAAAACAATTTCAGATAATAACCTGGATTTCGATAATAAACTCAAGCGAGAGCTAGAACAGCACACCGCCCCTTCAGAACCCCAGTGGGGAGCATTTATAAACTATAAGAATAAGCTAGGTGAAGAGCCTGAAGCCGAGCTATCTATACAAGATTTTGATGCAGATATAAGAGACACTCTAGAAGATTACACTACAGGACAGCCTCAGTGGTCAGCTTTTCTTGATAAGAAAGTAAACTCCGATCAAGATCATCAGATAGATGGTTCTGATAAGAAATTCGATGATGACCTCAGAGCAGCAGTGGCAGGGCTGATAGTGACGAGTCCAGCAGATTGGGCTACATTCTCTGATTTGAGAAGTGAGCTGAGTTTTGATAGCGAGATAAAAGAACAATTAGAAGATCATACAACTAGCAGTGAGCCACAGTGGGACAAGTTTCTGGATGATAGGGAAGACTTGAGTTTTGACAATGCAGTCAGAGAAGAAGCGGAAGGGCATGTCAGTGAGACTGAGCCGCAGTGGGAGATGTTCCTGGATAGTAGAGCAGATTTGACCTTTGATACAGACTTGAGAGCAGAGATGGAAGGCTATAGGACGCCTAGTGAACCGCAATGGGATAAGTTTCAGAATGATAGAGGTGACTTGAGTTTCGATGGAGCAGTTAGAGATACTGTGGACAGCTATTCGACAACTAGTGAGCCACAATGGGAGAAATTCCTGGAAAGAAAAAGAAGAGAGGACAGTATAGTCATGAACACTGGTTTTGACAATGGTGTCTCAGGTTCTCTGGGAAGACTGAAAGTCAGATATAACTCAGAGCATTGGCTCTTACTCAGATCTCGACTTCAGAAAATAGAGGCGCTCAGAAAAGCGATCTTTTCATACAAAGGCTTGGAAATATTATTCATGTCGTTGTTGTTATTCACTATGGCTAACCACTTGAGTCCATTAATGGACAAATTAGTCAAAACGGATACTAGCAGTATCAGTGTAAAAACAACAAAAACAGAGCGACAAATAGATACTTCTCCTTTAAGAGTAGAAAATAAAACGGCTGCTGCAGTCACTGAAGTCGAAGAAATCGGCGGCACTACTTTGGCCAGCGAGTCATCTGCTCTAGTAAGCACTGAGGTCGCAACAACACCCAATAATTTTAACAACTCTAGAGCACAGCATAATGCAGTTTCTGGCAGTACAGCTGGACAGAACAATCGAAATACTCTTCCAAAAACGGGTGGGAATGCGAACGAAAACAGTGAAAGTACAACAGACTCTTTCGATGGCACTGATAATTCATTGCCCGTGATTGCAGAGCCTTTGCTTGAGAAGGTTTCAGATAAGGAAAATGGTGAAGTGGTTGCGCGAGCGCTGATGGCTCAGCTGGATGTGATTTCAGATGGAATAGATCTGATGGATGAGGCTCGTACTCTCAAAGAAGCGCAAGTGATAGAGGTCATAGATTATTCTATCAGAAAGACGTACAAAGACGATGGTAACTGGTGGCATTTATTTGCGGCAATGGAATCTGATCTGATCAGTACACCGGTGCCGATGGATAACAGATTGCCAGCCAGGAAAGAGAATACTTTTGGGTATGCTTTTGAAGGCTTGTACTCTTTAGCTAGAGGGCCTTGGGAATATGAAGCGGGGCTAGGCTATAGTTTCTTTAAGTATACACCACATACTACTTATGACTTGAATGCCAATGGCGAACCTAATGAAATCTATCAGACTGGTGAGGCTATGAATCTAATTGACTTCACTAAGATCAGTTTGAGCATGGTTTCAGTACCACTTAAGTTGAAGCGTCACTTCCTAATGAATGGCAGGTGGTCAATATTTGGAAGCATTGGTATTAATAATGATTTCTTGTTATCAACTAAGTATAGTATTCGGGACGAAGTGTACTTTCCTAATCCCACTGGCACTCAGCCGCCACCAATTGCTGAATATCCTGAATTATATACAGAAAGATATTTCACCAAAGGCTTATTAAATAAAGATCCACTTGTTTCTGCTTATGATGTCAAGACCCGATCTAATTTTTATTTTCTCAGAGCGACGATCGGTGCGGGAGCAGAAAGAAATATTACTGATAATGTCGCCGCATATGTACGAGCGGATTACTACCAGACTCTAGTCAATAGAGAATTCGGTCCATTCAATGATCGGATCAATAAGCTGAGCTTCGGGATGGGCTTTAAGTTCAGGGTGAACAGATAAAAGCTATCGAATTTATGAATGACTTAAAGGATTTTGTCGGCCTTGTGTCAAATGGTTTTCCGTTAGAGATTTTGAATTCTTGTGGTATCACACAGCAATAGCTTGTTGAAGCATATAATGTTTCTGTAAATTTTATATCACAACCTGGAAGTATAAACATTGTTTGGCCCACCTTCTCTTCAAAGAGAAGGTATAAGCTCAAACCTAGCCTTTTTATGGTGAGTAAGAGTATTGCCTGAACCTCGGGCGATAAGAGTCGGGAAGTTCAGAAGACGGACAAAAGTTGATGCGTAAGAAGGATTACTAATTTGTAGTCCCCAATAAATATTCTATCTCAACTTCAGAGAGCTTGGCTGATATCTTGGCAAAATAATACTGGGACTGCGCATTGATGAGATTCAATTGTGCTTGTCTGAATTCTATGGAGCTTTGCTGCCCATTTTCATACAAGGATTTGACCAACTCAAAATTTTGTCTATTCGTTTGGATATTCTGCTGCTCTATGAGCATATTCTGCAGATTATTCCGATAGGAATTCCAGAGGCTATTGAGTTGCGTGACGAGTTCGTTTTCTTTATTCTTGAGGTCTATGAAAGCAGTGCTCTGGTCTATGGCCGCTAATTGTTTCTGTACTTTCTGCTGGCCACCGTCGAAGATATTCCAATTGGCCGATAGGCCTAGGTTGAGCCCATTAGTTCTGTTGAGGGCGAGCTGTGACTTTTCGGAATTTTTTTGGTAATCGAGATTGTAGGCGCCACTGGCTATGATTTGAGGTGCATTTAATTTTTCAGCGATTTCCACATCATACTTAACTAGCTCTACTTGCTCTTTTAGAGCGATAAGTTCAGCATTGGTGTTTAGCAGCTTGGATTCTAATTCTGAAACTTCGCTGAGCTGATAGGTCAAGTTAATAGTAGTATCTACTTGATAATCAGTATCAGTTCTGAGGGTCAGTTGGTTGAGTTGAAGTTTAAGGTTCTTGATGTCATTCTCAATGGAATTCAAGCTTACACTATCTCTGGCTACATCTACTTTTGCATTGAGTACATCTACTTTGTTGTTTTTTCCATATTCATAATAAGTTTTGGTCCTGCTATATCTTTCTTGGGAGATGGCTAAGGATTCCTTGAGTAGATCCAGATTATAGGTGGATTGAGCGATGTTGTAATAGATCTGTAAAGCGTTGAAGCCAAGTAGTTGTTGTATGCTTTCGAGTTGTAGGCTGGCAATCTTCAGATTGACTTTGTTCTTGTCATTTACCAAATGTCGCTGTCCACCATCATATACCAGATAAGATGATTCGATACCAAGGTTGCCATTATATGACTGAATGTTCTGAATATTAAGATCGGGAAAATTAAAGTTGAAGACAGATTTGACACCATTGAGGCTATAGCCCAAGCCTCCATTGAGACTTAGCGTGGGGAGGTAACCTCTGTTCTCTCTAGAGGTTAATACTTCTGCGAGGGCAATGTTTTGACGAGCTGCTTGTAAGTCATAATTGTTAGTTACAACTTCTGAGAAAACCTCCTCAGTAGTGAGCAGTGATTGAGTGATTGCCAGAGTGCTCATAGAAAACAGAAACATGAAGCAAGAGAGATATCTGAGTACTCTATTCATAATCTAGTTCTTTTAAATGTTTTTGCTCTTTGTATGCACCTTCCAGTTCATGCCGCTGTGGTCTCTTGCCGTTGTAGAACCATGACCATAGATATTTTATATCATTGTTAAGATATAACATGAGTGGTAATATGTAAAGTGTCAAGAAGGTGGCGATGCCTATGCCATACGCAATCGCGATCGCCATGGGGATCAAGAATTGTGCTTGGAAGCTGGTCTCAAATATGAGCGGGGCCAATCCAGCTATGGTAGTGATGGACGTCAGAAAAATTGCACGGAATCTGGACAGCCCAGCCGTGTATATCGCCTTCTTAAAGGAGTAACCATCTTTTATGAATGAATTGAATTTTACGATCAATACTAATCCGTCATTGACCATGATACCTATCAATGCGATGATGCCCAAAAATGATAGAATGTTAATAGGAAAATCATGTATTTCATGTCCCCAGCCCACACCGATTACACTGAACGGTACCAGTAGTAGGATCAAAATAGGTTGTATGTAAGATCTGAATGTAAAAGCGATTACAGCATAGATGAGCATGAATATAACCGGGGCTACCCGCTTAGCTGAAGACGAGAATTTTGAGGCCTCTCTATTCTGCCCTTCATATTGAGGTGTGACCGAAGGATATTTGGTCAATAAGGTAGGCATAAATTCTGACTTTAGGCTTTCAAGTATGTCTGGCGCACTATCCTTGTTATTAACCAAATCTGCAGAAACTTCTATTTCTCTTCTTCCGTCGAGGTGATTTATAGCGACTTCTCCACGAGCAATTTCATAAGAGGCTATCTCGCTAAGTGGGATTCTTGCACCGTTAGTGGCGATTACTTCCATATTGTCTAGATCACTGATACTATTACGACCTTCACTTTCATACCTTACATAGACACGGATCTCATCACGACCTCTCTGAAATAGCTGGGCTTGACGACCAAAGAAACCTGAACGTACTTGTGAGATCAGACTCTCCAGAGTGAAGCCGAGCATATAAGCATTTGGTTTTAATTTCAATTTTATTTCCTTGATGCCTAACGGATCGTTGTCACTGATGTCTTTGAGTTGGGTCAATGTTCCCATTTTCTCCTTAAGTTCTGTCTTGGCTGCCTTGAGTTCTGTTATATTACTTCCAGTGAGCGAAATTGCAATAGGCCTTCCTCCAAAATTCGTGTTAGCCCCAAAAATCAGTTGTTCCACGCCAGGCACTATTCCCACCCGCTCTCTGATGTCATTTGAGATTTCATCAGCTGGTAAAGACCTTTCTTCTCCTGGTAATAAGTTGATCGTGATTGTGGCATTGCTGGAACCAGGACCTAAAGTTCTAAGCGTATTTTTGACGATATTGAGATTCCCAGCTTGCCTCTCTTTGAGGGCTTCACTTGAAGCCCATACTTTGTCTTCAATATCTTTTATGATATCATTGGTAATATTCTCATTAGTTCCTTGAGGCATTTTGAGATTGACTACAATGACATCACTAGCGATGGAAGGGAAGAAAGTAAACCTGATTACGCCACCTTGTATTGCTCCTATAGTGATAATGAATAAGGCAATTGGGATAGCAAATCCAAACAATCTATTATTAATGATAAAGGCTAGCGAGGGCGCATAGAGCTTGTCTCTTATCCACTTTAAAAAGCGATCTCCGTATCTATTGATTGCATAAGTGCCAGCGTTTTTTTTCAATGCATTGGAATGTGCTAGGTGAGCAGGTAAAATTAAAAGCGCTTCCACTAAAGAAACTGACAAAGTCAAAACCACCACCGCTGCGACTTCACCGAAAAAATCACCGACTCTACTATCCAGAAAAAAGAAAGTAGAAAAAGCAATGATAGTTGTCATAATCGCAGATATGATGGCGGGTAGCACATCCATGGTCCCATCTATTGCCGCTCGTATCGGGGACTTGCCTTTCTCGTATTCGTTATAGATGTTTTCTGCTATTACAATTCCATCATCCACTAATATCCCGATCACAATAATCATCGCAAATAGGGATAGCACATTAATCGTCACCCCAAAGTAAGGCGCGAAAATGAACATACCTAAAAATGATATTGGCAAACCAAAAGCGACCCAGAGCGCTAGGGTGGGTTTCAGAAAAATGGAAAGTAATAGTAATACCAATAAAATTCCAATGATTCCATTTTCTCGTAGCAGCTCAGTTCTTTGTTTCAATGTGATGGACGAATCTCTACTGACATTCAAGAGTGCATTGGCGCTAGTGGCATTGAAGGTTTCCATATAGGCACTGACTTTATCTGCATTGGCGATGAGATCTTCACTGTTAGTGGCTGATACTGTAAAGGATATTGCGGGATTGCCATTGTAGTACAGTCGATTGGGGTTTTCTTCCCACTTGTCTTCTATGGTGGCAACATCCTTGAGATAGATGATGTTTCCAGAGGCATCTGCTCGGAGAACTATATTCTCAAAATGGACTGCCTCGTAATATTTATTATTGGCCCTGATGAGAAATTCTTCCTGCTCGGTTTTTATGGAGCCCCCTGTGGAAAGTAGATTGGTCTGAGAAATAGCAGCCGCTACTTCATTGAAGCCAATATTGTAAGCTTTGAGTTGTTGATCCTGAACGGCTATTTCTATTTCTTCATTAGGGAAACCACTTAGCTCGATTTGTGATATGCCTTGGATGCCTCGAATATCATTTTCTACGCCTCTTGCAATAGTTTTCAAGGTTTTCAAGTCCATGTCCTTTCCACTCAGGGTGAAAGATATGGCTTGTTGTATGTTTTCACGTTTGGAGACAACAGGAGGTTCCATGGCACTCGGAAAATTAGGGACTCTGTCCACAGCATTCTTGACATCGGCCAATACGGCATCTATGTCGAAGCCTTTGAGAATTTCCACGGTGATAGTCGCTGTGTTCTCACTGGAAATGGAAGTCACTCTGTCTATACCCACCAGGCCTTTGAGATTGTCTTCTATTTTGAGGACGATACCTTCTTCTATTTCGTTAGGTGCTGCTCCGAAGTAGGTGATCTGGATATTGATGATTTCTGAAGGAACTAGCGGGAAGAAGGACGATTTCATATTGTTAAGGCCCAGATAGCCAAATACGAAAAAGGCCAGTATCAGCACATTAGTCGCGACAGGATACTTGATGAAAAAGGCGATAAAGTTTTTCATAGACTTTACTCGCTTAAGTTTAATGGATTTACTTTCATTCCTTCAAAGGCTCCTGGTACTGGTTTCTGAACGAGCCAAGCACCATCTGGAATTCCTGAAACAAATGCTGTCTGATCAGAAATGTGTTTTACAGTAATAGCTTGCTTGTGTAAGAGGCTATCCACTACCAGGTATACATAGGAGTCATCTATGAGCAGGTTACGACCGACCTCAGCGACATCAGCTAAGTCCACAGTTGAAATTTCAGCTTGTAGAAACATTCCTTCTCGTAAATCTTTTCCTCTGACTTCTACTATCGCAAGAGCTGATTGTGTTTGCGGATCTATTACTTTGTTGATTCTGGAGATTTTCCCTTTCCAGGATTGCGTTTTGTCACCATTGACAAGGGCAACCGACTTCCCTACTTTGATGAGTTTCAGCTCTTCAGGATTTATTTTCACTTCCAGTTCGTAGACAGAAGGATCTATGAAAGTTCCGAGCATCTGACCGCCATTGATCATGGCGCCTTTATCTACCATGTTCTCGATAAGTATGCCGCCATAAGGTGCTTTTATCTGATAGTAAGAGGCTTGTACTTCTTGTGCTTTGATATTATAGTACTGGGTGATGATATTTTGACCATTGATAAAGGCTTTTTCTCTCACCGTATTTGTCTTGGGTAATTCTTTTAAGGGTTTATTGACATCAAAGGACATTAGGTAGTTGTTCCATTTGTCAAAAGCATCTGCGTAGTCAAATTTCAGATCTCCGAGCATTGCTGTGATGCTCTGCATCAGTTGGGCTCTAGCTGCTCTGAGCAATGCCAGATATTCATCATTGTCAATGGAGACTAGTACGTCACCTTCGTTGAAATAGACACCTGAACGGAAAGCTCTGTCTCCTCCCTCGAAAATGCCTTGAGTCCTGCTTACGAGATCCAGCTTATTCTTGGCAGTCAGGGTGCCATTGGATTTTATGGAGACTGAACTGGTTTTTAATTGGGAGGGTGCATAGATGACATTGGTGACTTTGGTGGATTTGCTTTGCTTGGGTTGCTTTTTACTGCTTTTGAGTGCACCTGAAAAGTATACAGCACCTAAGATCAGAAGAATGCCCAGTATGGAAGAAATGATACGTTGTCTTGTGCGGGGAGGGTTATCGGCCATAGATTCTTGCATTGTTATTCAGGTCTATTATGTCAGATTTATTTTTTCGATAGAGGTTACTGGAACAAATGATAGTCTGAAAGGTTTAGATTATATAGGCTAGGTCTTGTATGGAAGCTCGAAGTTAATTTTTCAAACTGAGCTATCTAGTAATTAGAGGGAATTCTGCTGGTAGTAAATAACAGAGATGGGTACTGTGAAAACTGCTGTCTTTGTTGTGTAGAGCTGTGACTATCTTTCTGGATTGCTATAGATCTCTTCTGGCTTTCTTGATCCTATCCAGCTCTCTTTTGCTATCTCGATCCTTCATCGTCTGTCGCTTATCGTGACCCTGCTTACCTTGCGCTAGAAAGATTTCCACTTTGACATGACCACGCTCAGAAAAATAAGCCCGATAAGGGATAAGAGTAAAGCCTTTTTCTTTGATCTTCTTATCTATCTTATTTCGTTCTGATTTTCTGACGAGTAGTTTTCGGTCTCTTCGTGTCTCGTGGTTATTGATGTTGCCGTGAGAGTACTCGGCGATGAACATGCTCTTGATATAGAGTTCATTATTAATCATGATGCAGTAAGCGTCGTTGAGATTAGCATCGCCTGTTCTCATTGATTTCACTTCCGTACCTTTCAGCATGATACCAGCCTCAAAGCCTTGTAGGAACTGATATTCAAACTTGGCTTTCCTATTGACTATTTCTTTGGTCTTGGTTGACATTAGAGTTTTTCTAGTAAGAAATCAGTCATCTTGTTATATAAATGCAGCCTCGTATTGCCTCCATAGATGCCATGGTTTCTATTAGGGTAGTAATAAGTATCAAACTGTTTGTTGGCTTTGATGAGTGCATTGGCCATTTCTACAGAATTCTGCCAGTGGACATTGTCATCGCCCATGCCGTGAATAAGCAAATAGTTGCCCTTGAGCTGATCTGCAAAATTAACAGGAGAGTTGTCAGCATAACCATCTGGGTTTTCTTTCTCAGTACGCATGTATCGCTCAGTATAAATCGTGTCATACCAACGCCAATTCGTCACAGGAGCGACGGCGATGGCAGTCTTGAAAATATCATTCCCTTTCAGTAGGCACAGAGAAGACATGTAGCCACCATAGCTCCATCCGAAAATACCGATTCTGTCAGCATCCGTGTAGGGTAGGCTGCCTAGGTGCTTAGCTGCTGCTATCTGGTCTATTGTTTCCAGATGACCCAGGTTCATGTAAGTTTGTTTTCTGAATTCTTCTCCTCTGGCTCCAGTACCCCTGTTATCCACACAAGCGACGACATAGCCTTGCTGAGCCAGCATCTGGAACCACCAGTAGTTCTGTCCATTCCAAGAGTCAGTAACTTGCTGACTGCCTGGTCCTCCGTAGAGATACATGAATATGGGATAGTTTCCATCTGCTTTGAAATCGGCAGGCTTAAGCAACCATCCATTCAGATCGGTACCGTCTTCGGTTTTGAAACTGAAGAAGTCTATTTTCTGAGTCTTATATTTATCTTGGAGCTCAGCGATGGATTTGTTATTCACTATGGACCTTATCTCTTCCCCTTTACTATTATAGACTTTGTAAGTAGGTGCTTTGTTGATTGTACTATGCGTATTGACATAGTAATCATAAGTGCTGGAAAACTGAACATCGTTAGTACCTATGAAGTCTGTGATGACTCTTTTGTTATTGCCTTGAAGATCTACAGAGTAGACTTGTTTTTCCATGGCATTTTTATGCGCAGCACGATAATAAATCACACCCTTCGCCTCATCTATACCGTAGAAGTTAATGACATCATAATTGCCTGAGGTAAGTGCTTTTTTTTCTTTACCGTCCATTCCATAAAGGTAGAGGTGGTTATAGCCACTTTTTTCGCTGGACCAGATGAATTCTTTGTCGTTTTTCAAGAAGCGTATGTCGTCCGTTATTTCTATGAAATATTTATTTTTCTCTTCGAGGATTTTATTGGCGGACCCAGAATTAGAATCTACTAGAAACAACTCCAAATGATTCTGGTGTCGATTCATTTTATATAAAAGTAATTTATCAGGCGCATTGGTCCACTTGATTCTGGGGATGTAATATTCTTCGCTGGTACCTAAGTCTACTGCTGTTGATTTTTTACTTATGATGTTGTAGAGGTGGGCAGAAACCAGGGCATTGTTTTCACCGACCTTAGGGTACTTGAAAGTAACATACTCGGGATAGAGTTCATTTATGTAATTGGTCATGGTGAACTCTGGCACTGCTCTCTCATCGAATCTTAAATACGCTAGATTCATGCCATCAGGACTCCAATGGAAGGCCTTGGCAAAAGAAAATTCTTCTTCGTAAACCCAGTCAGCGGAGCCGTTGATGATTTCGTTCTGCTTTCCGTCTTTGGTTATTCTGATGGTTTTATTGGACTTCAAGTCCAGATAATAAATGTCATTATCGAGTACGTAAGCGACTTTGTCTCCACTCGGAGAAGGTGTGGCGTACAAGATCTTATCACCATCATGTATGGAAGTAAGTTTTGAATTTCTACGATTGTAAAGGAAATAGTGGGCCTTGGAAGACCTTCTATAGATAGGCTCTGAAGCAGACTCTATCATGATCAGTTCCTCTCCGGGGTAGAACTTATAGCTATCTATTTCCAATACTTCTCCAGTAGCTGATTTCAGTTCCTTGCCTGATAGGACTACAGCGCTCTTTTTGCCAGATATCAAGTCATACTTAGTGATGACATTATCTTCTAATCTGGTGTAAGATTTACCATCTTCCATAAAGGTGAAACCAGGTATGCGATCGTGAGCAAAGGTGTAATTCTTCCAGATGCCTTCCACTGTGATGGAATCTTGGCCAGCGAGCCCAGAAAAGGCTACTATAAAGCAGACTAAAGTCAAATAAAAGGTGCGAAACATAACGAAGGGCTTAATTATAAGATATCATCAAATATCACCAATAGTTAGGAAGAAAAACCAATACGTGACGTTATATATATGTTAGTCGTTGTATGTAGGCGGCATTTTTAACAATATTTTCTAATTTCAAGTATTATTAATCAGATCAGTAAACATGAAACAAACTAAAAAGCTCCATTTAGGGGCTATTCTAGCTATTTCACTATTTTTCTTAGCCAATTCCAATGTACCACCAACAGGTCGTACGGGGGCTCCTGGGGAAGGTACTTGTGCCGGTACTTGCCATAATGGCTCAGCCAGCTTCAATGGAGCTGTATCATTCATAGGGCTCAGTAATATTACTTCCAGTCAGAATTTGGCTCCAGAAGTTGATGTTTCCTTTGGATCAGGTAGTCCAGTACTGGCAGGATTCTCTATAGTTGCCTTGGATGATAACAACAATCAAGCTGGTTCATGGGCCAATACCACAAGTAGTTCTGGGGGCAAGGACTATTGGTCACATAATCCAGCGATGGCATTTAGTGGTAATAGTGGGGTATCAGAAATCAATGAATGGTTTCCTCCAAATTATACAACAGACGTGACCTTCTACGTTTGCGCAGTGGTTGCAAATGGTAATGGTAATAACAATGGCGATGAGGTTATTTGTAATGAGGAAACGATTACTGTCACTGCACCTCCATCAGTGGATATCGTGGTCAATCTCATAAGCGATATAACATGCATTGACGCCGAAGACGGCTCTGCAGAAGTGGTTATCCTAGATGGGACACCACCTTATGCATATGTCTGGGATAATGGAGAAACTACTCAGATAGCGACGATGTTATCCGCAGGTGCCCACACGGTGACGGTAACCGATGGTAATAATACGACTGATGAAGGAGCGGTTATGATCGGTGCGGCTGACCCTATTACAGATAATTCTACTTCGGTGCAAAATGTGGATTGTTTTGGGAATGATACTGGTGTAATTGATACAGATTTCATTGGTGGTAATGGAAATCTGGAGTGTTCCTTAGATGGTGTCAATTTCCAACCTTGTAATGCCTTTGATGGACTGATTGCAGGAATGTATGTGGTGGTTGTGCAGGATGAAAATGATTGTCAAAGAGAATTTGAATATACGATAACAGAGCCTGCTGAATTGACATCCAGTGCTACTGGTGTGGACCCTTCTACTGTAGGTGGAATGGATGGCACGGCAACGGTCATAGCTACAGGTGGTACTTCTCCTTATGATTATGACTGGTCTAATGGTGACAACACAGCAATGGCAACAGGACTAGAGGAAGGTAGCCACTCTGTCACTGTCACTGATGCACAGAATTGTGAATCCATATCTACTGTGACCTTGTCTACGGGGGCTTGTGCCTTGCTGATAAATGCTGGGGTTACCGATGTGCTTTGTCATGGGAATAGTACTGGATCAATAAGCATTATGGTGGATGGTGCAGTAGACCCAGTGAATTATGGCTGGTCAACTGGTGCGACTGGGCCAAATCTAAGTAATCTTCCTCAAGGTAATTACACGGTCATGATAGTAGATGGTGCAGGCTGTGCAGTGGATACGACCATCTCTATTGTCCAATCTGATTCATTGTTTTTGGAAACGATCTCCAATCCTGGGGTGATGTGTTCTCCTAATGAGGGAGGGGATCTCATAGTTTCCATAATGGGAGGATCTCTCAGTGATTATACATTGACTTGGGAAAATGGATTAACTAATGATACAATCGTTTTAGATTCTATGACTACTATAATCAATCTTCCTGATACCTTGGACAATGTTCCGGCTGGTTTTTTCAGCTATGTCTTATCTGATGGGAATGGCTGTATCGTAATGGACTCTATACTAATAGAAGTTCTGAGTGGCATTCCTCTTGCGAATGCTGAAGCCGTTCTAACTGAGGTTTGTTCAGGTGAAGATATAGAGCTGCTGGAAATAGGGGGAGATGCTGTAGCCTGGAATTGGTCAGGTCCTGGTGGTTTCAGTTCATCTGATCAGAATCCTGTTCTAGCCAATTCGCTTTCTCAGAATATTGGCACCTATACAGTTACAGTAACTGATGCCAATGGATGTACGGATAGTGATCAAGTCATCATATCTTCAGCGCTTGATTCAATACCGCCTGAACTGATCTGTCCACAAGATTTTACCGTCAATACTTGTAGTCCTGTTATCTATGATACACCAATTGTGAACGATGATTGTTCGCAAGCTATAATACCTGATTTAGTAACTGGGCTCGCATCTGGCTCTGTGTTCCCATCAGGGACAACAACTGTAGAGTATCAAGCTACCGATGCGGCTATGAATGTAGGGAACTGTAGTTTTGGTGTTACGGTAATGAATGACTTGTCAGCAATCTTTGATGTTCAATCCGCAGAATGCGGCCAAGCAAATGGGGCTATAATTGTTACGCCTTCAGGAGGTACGGCACCTTATACGACGAGCCCTGCAATGCTTACCGATCTGCCAGCTGGTGACATCACTGTTACTGTCATGGATAGTGAAGGTTGTGTCTTCACTGAAACTCTTACAATAGAAGGAGAGGGAGGAGCTGAGCTCACAGCAACACAGACAAGTTTCATGACTTGCCCGGGAGAAACACCTGAAGTCTGCTTCAATGTTACAAATGGTGTGGCACCTTATGAGCTTTTTGTTGATGGAATGCTGCTTTCTAATGGACCATTCACAAGTCCTAAAATCAGGTTTGATCTACAAAGTTCTGCTTCTTTCCAAGTTGTGGATGCGGCGGGTTGTGAGTCCAATAGTGTAGCTATTGAGCTTATTCCTTTTGTAGCGGTCAGTATTTCGGTGCCGGATGTGAGCTTGGGATGTATGAGTTCTTCTATTCCGATTTCAGACATTAATTTGCCTGCAGGTTTTATCATAGAGGGTAATCCTACAGAATTGACCGCTGGTACTTACAACATACTGGAGGCTAGTTGTAACACATTAGTGGAATCATTTTCTGTTACTGGAGGAACGACCTTGGAAGTTGTAAATACCACCATTGTCAACTCAGCTTGTACTTCTAGTACGGGCTCTATAAATTTAGAAATTTCAGGAGGTACGCCTCCTTACACTTATAGTCCTTTCGGGCCTTTCCAATCAGGATTGGGCGCTGGTGATTATACCATCGTCATAATTGATAGTGAGAATTGTAGTGTAACTGAGATGTTTACCATCGGCCAGGTCAATGGGCCATCGATCTCAGTTGCGGAGAGCACAATCTGTTTTGGAGAAAATAATGGTACGCTGAGTATTACGGCGACTGGAGGAACAGCTCCTTATCGATTCAGATTAGGGTCAGGTGCTTTGCAGACGAGTCCTGATAATAATTTTGTTTTTAGAAATTTAGTGGCTGGAAATTATTTGACCTATGTTATTGATGCCAATGGATGTGCCATCGAGATGCCCGGTGTCATCAGAAGTCATCCTGAGCTGACAGCAGAGGTAATTCTGGGAGAAGAATGTGACTTCGATATAGATGAGGTCGAGGTTAACCCCATGGGTGGTGTTGCGCCTTATGAAATAGAAATCATACAATCTCCATCCTCCGTTTTTGTTGTGAGGGTCACTGATGGAGCTGGTTGTATCTATGAGCAAACAATTACGCCTATGCAAGGCTCAGAGCCACTTATGGCTTCTGCAGATGTAAGTTATAATTGTGATGGAGAACCCCTGGTCACAATAGACGTAGTAGGTGGTTGTCCTCCTTATACGTTCCCAGATTTGACTAATACAGATCCTGGTAATTATGACGGATTTGTTACTGATAGTAAAAATGATAGTGTAGCAGTGAATTTTGTAATCCTTGATGTTCAGCCTATTGACATTACGATAGTTGAAGTATTAGGTAATGACGATACGCCGAGTCAGGTGGATGTGGAAGTGTCAGGCGGTACAGGTGATTATACGTATGTGTGGCAGGATTCAGTGGGAGTGGTCTTGTCAGAAGATCAAGACTTCAATGAGTTTATTGAGATGTCGCAAAGTATTTTCCTGACTGTGACTGATGAAGCGGGTTGCACTCAAAGTATAGAAGTATTTGTGGATGTTCCAGTTGCAACTTATGATCTGGATAGTGAAGATTTACTAGTGCGATTGATACAGAATCCGGTAATGGAAACTTTGGAAATGGAATTAAGTGGTTCTGCAAGAGTGACAGGTGTGAAGATTTATGATTTGAATGGCTTGGCGATTTTGCAAAAAGATTTTGCTACAAATAATATTTCGATTCCAGTCATGGAATTGAGTGCTGGCTTATATCTGATTCAAGTGGAGCTGGATGGAAAAGTAGTGGTCAAGCGATTTTTGAAAATGTAGCAGCCGAATAAAATCATATCAATTTTTTTTTAGAATAAAGGAAAAGGTTGTCTCAGTAGGTGAGGCAACCTTTTTTTATGCTGAGCCATCTGGATGAATTTTCGATTCAATTTCATTGCTTTATTATCCAACTGTAAGTTGTCGTTATGTAATCAATCAAAACGCTTCTTTTTTCTTCGTAGGGTCTATTGTCCAGCTCTTTGAGGGTTAAAATCGCTCCCTTATAATTTTCATTTATTTTCCAGGCCCAATTGCCCTTAGGTAAATTATCGTACTCGATCTTGTAATCTTCTGGGTAGGCTGAGATGTAAAAGTAGGAATCATTTACCATCTCGTCTTCCATAGCCAGCCCAAAACCAACACCGAGTTTACTTTTCACTTTACAATAAATTCCTGTATCAAAATGATGAGGCCAGATACGAATTTCACTTTTTGCTTGCGCTAGTCCTAATACCAACATGCATATTTCATTTGCTAGAGAGCGATAGGTTAACCACTTACTCATTTCAATGTTGTCGGGCTTTACCCATACAGAATCTATAAAGGCGTAAGCAGGGATCTCGAAATGTAATTTTTTCATTAATCCATCTGTCCGAATATTCAAAGTTTTGAAATGGTTTACTATTCAATTTCAATCTTAGCCAAATTCTTACCTTCTATTTGAAACTGCTTAATTATTTCTTTATTATCAGCTATGAGCTGGAAAGTGAAATCATATAAATCTAGCGCAAGTATATACTTAGTGTCATTTTGCTGAAACCATCCTCCATATATTCTCCTTTCGATCGATTCAAAATACAAATTGGTGTGGCTATCATCTTCTTTTTCTGGAACCAAACTTCTGTTAACCTTTGCAATGACCTGACTAAGCTGATGGAATTTTTTATCAATTTTATTGTATGCTTTCATATATGGTTCTTTAAATCTTGAATTCTGTAAGGATTACTGTTTTTGCTCTAGAGTAACTTTTCTACGCATTCCATTGTATCAGAGCATATTCAAGTAAAGTTAGCAAAATAGATGCCTTTTTGATTCATGAAAGTATTGTCCTTTTTGTTAAGGTTTAATCTTCCACCCTCATAATTTGTCGCGGGTAATCTCAGTTCATTATATATGCAAGCAGTCGCTGCATAATCCCATAGACTGCCACCACCACTTTCTTTTTTAGGTAGCTTGATCATACAGGCAGGACTATTCTCCAATACAAGTATGGCATTCATTACTGCACCAGCTCCAGAAATTTCTTGCACCTCATTTAACCCTAACTCCATCGTCATATTATTTAGTAGCTTCTCTAGTTCTTCAGAACGTGGATTATCCTTCAGTTTTCGATCATTGACATAGCTCAGGTGATTGTTTGCGCGCTTGATTTTCCAGAAGTTGTTATTCTTATAAGCACCTGCTCCTTTTATGGCATGGTATAAATTTTTTGAGCTAGGATCATATATCACAGCTATAAGAGGTGTCCCGTCTTGCGATACTAAGGCTATCGATACAGAAAACCCTGATCGTTTCTCTATGAAAGCCAGCGTCCCATCCATAGGATCGATACACCAGAAAAAATCTTTATGGAATCGTCCTCCATCATCAACTGTCTCCTCTGACAAGATAGCTATGCCAAAAGTCTCACAAGTAGGAAGCAGATACTTAAGTATTATAGCCTCACAAGCTCTGTCCACTTCAGTTACGACTTGTGAGGCATAGCTGCTTCCATCTATTTTTTTATGCTCTACGACAATGTCTTCATTTAAGTATCGCTGGATGACAGCTCCTGCATCTAGAGCTGCCTGTATAGCTATATTTTTGAATTGGGTTAGATTCATATTGCGGCTTTATTTAGTTGTTCTATCACTTCCGCTGTTACTCTCTCACTGTAACTATTAATCTTCCAGTGACTTGGGTTCCAGCCTTTAAGAAAGCGATGAAAATCTGCCCAGGCTACCCTATAAAGTGAACGCCATTCTTCTTCCAATGATTCGTTTTTCTCACCTAGAGATGTATGAAAATTTTCAAAATAAGTATTGAGAATTTTGTCTTCCAAGCGTTCGCATTCAGATTCATTGAGGCAACTACCTATTAAATAAGCGACATCTTTCATGCCACAGCCACCACCTACATACTGAAAGTCCACCGCTGCCACAGCTCCACTTTTGCCAAAACAGAAATTCGCAATTTTAGCATCTCCGTGAACAAACGTTTTGTGCTTGCAAGTATTCATTTTATGATCAATGAGATGAGCAGCCCTCTTCAGTTTTTGATCATCTAGCATTGCTAATTCTTGTGGCCTAGTCCCTAGATGCCAATAGGTTCCTATTGTCCATAAGTCCTCAGGGAATTCACCCAAGTAACTGGCATGGAATAGTGCCAACCATTCCAAGCAGGCTGATATTTCTGTCCACGATACTGAGTGCTTGCGCAATGGAAAGCCAGCTCTGTCCAGATCTTCCAGTACTATCAGCACTTCATCTTTATAAACATCTATGGCTAAACACTGCGGTAGACGAGCAGCACTGTTTTTACTGTATCTCTCATACCACGTAGACTCTACCTGGTAGGATTTAAGTTTTCTCTCGTGACCGATATCAGTGTTCCATCCTGCTGGATGATTTTTAGATTCAGGTAATTGAACGTGCTTGATGACGACGCTTTCAGTAGGAGCATGCTCCAATCCAACTCTAATGATTTTGCCATAGCCACTCCACAATTCTTGTATGATCTCCTTTTTGTAGAGTGTAGAGGCACCAGTGGCTTTTAATATGACTGATTTGAAATGATCATTCATGAACGATAAAGGTATCATAACCTTTGCTGTAGGAAAGAAATAAATTTATAGTTTCAAATAGCGATGTCTTCAACTTTCGGTTTCTCTCGTTGCAGCGGTGCCTTAGAGATTAGGGCAAATCCAAAAGTCAGTACCCCGAGTCTTCCTATGAACATCATACAACAGATTATAAGTTTGCTCGCATCTGATAATTCTCCTGTGATGCCAGTCGATAGTCCGACGGTACTCAAAGCAGAAGAGACTTCGAAAACAATTTCTTCAAACTTAAAATTGTCGCCGTCGATCATAAGTACTGCCCAGGTTCCTAAGAAAAGAATAAGGGAATAAAATATAGCAGAAGATATAGCAAGATAAATATTGGATGCTGGAATTTCTTTTTGAAAAAATGTAATATGCTTTTTACGCTTGAGTACTGAGATCAATACCTCAAATAAGGCTGTAACAGAGGTGGTTTTTATCCCGCCACCTGTCCCAGCAGGAGAAGCGCCAATGACCATTAGTATTATTATTATAAAGATTCCACTGACATCTATGGAGTCAAGATTATAATTATTGAATCCTACCGTGGTATGTGCAGAAATGCTCTGAAAGGTTGCAAGTTTAGCTCCTGACCAGCCCATCGATCTTAATTCCGTGTCTGAAAAATAGATGGCTATCGCAGCAATTATCCAGAATAAAAAAGTACTGAATAGTATTATCTTAGAAGTCAAGGTGAGTGATTTGCGCTTTCTTGTAACTCTCAGCCATGAATCCAGTAAAACGATAAAGCCTATGGAGCCTAGCAAGGACAAGATCAGTATAGTAACTGTTATCAGCGAGTTTTCACTGAACGAAGTCAGAGAGTCACTGAAAAGACTGAAGCCAGCGGTACAGAAAGCTGAGACGCTGTGAAATATCGCTAGCCAGATAGGGTTGTCTATCCCCGCTTCCTTGAAACCGATATAGAGAACAATAGCACCTAGTGTTTCTATGAGAATAGTAAAAATGAAAACACTGTAAATGAAGGATACTAAGGGGTATTTTAGCGGAAGGTTAAACTCTAGCCTCAATAACTTGGCTGAAAGACTAGGCATTTTATTATATCGTTTCAGTATGATGAAAGAGCTTAAGGCCATATATCCAATTCCACCCAACTGTATGAAGAATAAGCTGATGATTTGTCCCACTAGATTATAGGAGCTCGAAAAATCAGTGGGTGCCAAGCCTGTAGTACTGACTATGGAAACTGAAAAGAATAGATGGTCAATGAAGGAGTTAGGGTTGTTCTGGCAAATGGGCAAATTAAGGCATATGACGCAGATCAGTGACAAGTAAAAATATCCCTTGATCAATAGCAGGATGGTGGACTTGTCGTCTGTTTTTCTTGAGTTCAACCATTCTTTAATATTCTCCATATCGGTAATCTACATCAGTCTATTAAATAAATGGCTTAGAATGGATTTAATGTCAATATAGAGATAATTGGAAAATTATCTAAGAGTACTCAGATGATTATGGCTTATGGAATTGATTCTATCACTACTGAGATGAGTGTATGGTGTGGATATTGATATGAATAGAGTTGATGATATTGTAGTTACCTGCTTGGTGCATTTCGGCGATTGCGACTTTTATCACAGTTTCTTTTATTTTTTGTAAGATACTCAAATTAGTCATTGAAGCACTAAGTATTTAATCAGACCAAATAAAGCACTAGCGGCAATCCAAACAAGCATATTGACTTTGAAACGGTACATGGCTATAAAAGAAGTGGCAATCCACCCCAGAGTTATGAAATCGATTTGAGATAAAACAAGTTCTTTAGGAAAAATCACGGCTTTACCGAGATAAATTGTAAGGTTCAGGATCACGCCAACAACTGCTGCCGTAACGACATTCAAGGCTTGTTTTATTTTCACATTGTCTCGAGTTTTTTCTATTAGAGGAGCTCCCACAAAGATGAATAAGAAACATGGAACAAAAGTGTAGAGTGCCGTTGCTACAAGACCAATAGAACCCATTATAAGAGAACCACCGTAGTGATTGTAGCCTGCCATGAAACCCACAAATACCAGTACCATTACTAATGGACCCGGAGTCGTCTCTCCCAGAGCCAAACCGTCAATCATCTGTAACTCTGTCAGCCAGCCCAATTGTTCCACACTCACCTGAGCTACATAGGGCAAGACCGCATAAGCTCCACCAAAAGTTACAAAAGCAGCTTTGGTGAAAAACAAGGAAAGCTCTTTCCAAAATTCAAAATCATGGCTAAATAAATGAAAAATCCCAAGTGGAATGATCCATATTCCAAATGTATAAAGCACTTGCTTAGCCAACCTACTCACTAGGAAACGGCAGTCTCCCAGTACTGATTTATCGTTGATGTAATAATTCCCTTCATCAAGTGCTTGTTGTTGTATGGCAGCGGTTGTTTGAGTCAGCATTGAGGGAGCTAGCTTTCTTATGATAAACGCCAATAGTAGTGCTACGATGATGATAATAGGAAATGGAATATTTAAAAAGAAAATGCAAACGAAAGCGGCACCAGCAATTAACAAATGAAATATGGTATGTAAAGATTTCTTTCCAATCTTAATTAGCGCTAGAATCACTATGGCAATTATAGCAGGTTTTAACCCCTCGAACATAGCATACACCCATGGAATATTACCGAAGGTGACATATAAAGATGACAACCCAAGTAAAATAAACATGGACGGAAGTATGAAGAAAATCCCAGCAACCAGACCTCCTTTAGTACCGTGCAACATCCACCCTGTATAGGTCGCGAGCTGTTGAGCTTCGGGTCCAGGAAGTATCATCGTAAAATTAAGAGCATGCAGAAAACGGCTATCTGAAATCCATTTTTTCTTTACTACGAGGAATTCATGCATAATAGCGATCTGTCCAGCTGGCCCACCAAAACTGATAAAGCCCAGCTTGAGCCAAAACCAAAATGCTTCATGAAATGAGGGCTTTTTAATTTCTTTTGAAGTCTTGGGATTTTCTGTTAGCATAATGCAAAAATATATAGTATGAAGATGATTTAGGGTCACTTCACTATTATTATATCACAATATTGGCATATCCTTTCCTTTGTACTATGCACTGGTTCCAGAGATAAATTATTACTCTAATGGTGAAAACTATTAACATTATCTTCATTTTGCATTTTTGCTCACAGTGTCCCTATGATTTTAATTTGACTACCTGATATATAGAGCATTAGTTTGTTTCAAACAGCTATTCTGAACAGTCTCTCTTTGATCTGCATTTTTAGTGAGTACATTAGTTTGGATATTCCATCTTTGAATGTCTGATTAGGATTTCAGCCATATATTTTTTCTTGGACTATTTCGAGTAGCTGATATTAGTAGAAGCCATACCTCTTACTGCTACAGTAAGTTGAGAGGGCTGGGTATATGTATAGGCTATGAGGGAGTATTAGAGATAAGTCATGTCGCATATAAATATGATTTTCATATTGCGTGGGTGCCTAAATAAATATGGATATTGAAAGACGAGTTTAAAGACAGTGGAGTACTAAAGCTGAATGTGCAAGAGATCTCATACATCTGCTAGTACTGATAGCTCCTAAGCTTCCTATATCATAGTTAATGGGTACACTAAAAGTTAAGATAGCGATTACAGTATTTAAGTGCTATCCACTGCTGAGGCAAACGCCATATTTGGGAAATCTTTTTTTATTCTTTAAGCTAGAAGATATATGTAAATACGGTTGGACTATGTAAAGTGTCTATAGAAAGAGTAGAAGAGGGTGGAGTCATAACTACAGAAGTGTGATTGTATGCTACCTGGGCTACTTTCTATGGTGGCTTATCAAAACCTCCTTCTTAGAAGGTGGTAATATTTTTTTAAATTTGAATTTTAGGCTATCATGTTTCTTTGCGGGATCGCACATATAAAATGCGCATTCAGCCTAAGTTTCGGTAGTTGAGATTTCACCGGCAGACAATATTTGGCTTAAATTTGCCACTCACTACTGACATCCATATTGACTACAGAAGATTATAAGAAAATAGCACCGCAGATACCGCATGAGCCTGGTGTATATAGATACATAGATGCCAAGGACACTGTCATATATGTCGGAAAAGCCAAGAATCTCAAGAAGCGGATCTCTTCATATTTCGGTGTAAAGAAGCATCAGCTTCACAAAACTAAAATACTTATCAAGAATGCCGTCAGATTTGAGTATACAGTGGTGGAAACGGAGCAAGATGCTTTACTGCTCGAGAACACCTTGATTAAGAAATTACAGCCACGTTATAATGTGATGCTCAAGGATGGGAAAACTTATACCTATATCGTTATAAAGAATGAGAGATTCCCTCGTGTATTTTTTACACGTCGTGTATGGAAAGACGGTTCTCATTATTTCGGACCTTATACATCAAAATATCAAGCTAACATCCTGCTAGAAGCTATTAAGAAACTTTTCAAACTGAGAACCTGTAAGCTGGACTTGTCAGAAAAGAACATCAGTGCAAATAAATTCAAGGTGTGCCTGGAGTATCATATAAAAAATTGTGAAGGTCCTTGTGAGGCCAAGGAATCTGAAGAAGCTTATAATCAAAAAATAGATCAAGTCAAGAATATTCTTAAGGGTCATTTAAAACCTGTAAAAGACTACATCAAGTATCAGATACAAGAGGCGGCTGACAAATTAGAGTATGAGCAAGCACAGTATTTTAAAGAACGATTGGATTATTTTCTTACTTACCAATCCAAATCGACTGTAGTAAATTCCAAGATAGAGGATGTGGATGTTTTCTTTTTGAGATCAGAAGAAGAAATGGCTTATGTCTCTTACCTGAAGGTTGTCAATGGCACATTGATAAATTTTGACAACTTGGAACTCAAGAAAAATCTCAATGATAATGACAAACAGTTATTGGCTTTTTCCATCAGCTATCTCAGAGAAAAATTCAACAGTATAGCACAGGAGGTTGTCTTGCCGTACAGTGTGAGTCTGCCGGAGATGGAGATCAGGGTCACTATTCCTCAACGTGGTGACAAGAAGCATTTGCTCGATTTGGCTGAGAAGAATCTGAAGTATTTCATGATTCAGAAAAGGAGAGAGGAAATCAGTAAAATTAAAAGAATAACCCCAGCAGAAAGAATTCTTAAAACACTTAAAGAGGATCTCGATCTCGATGAAATGCCTTTGCACATAGAGTGTTTTGATAATTCGAATATTCAAGGGACTAATCCTGTCGCAAGTTGTGTCGTGTTCAAGAATGCCAAACCCTCAAAGAAGGATTATAGAAAATTCAATATTAAGACTGTTGTGGGACCTGATGATTTTGCCTCTATGAAAGAGGTTGTTACCCGCCGTTATTCCAGACTGAAAAAAGAGGGTCAGCCACTCCCACAGCTGGTAGTCATAGATGGGGGCAAGGGACAACTGAGTGCTGCATATGAGATTTTATTGAACTTGGGTCTGGAGAATAAAATTGCACTGATAGGCATCGCTAAGAGATTAGAAGAGATCTACTTTCCTGGTGATCCCTTACCGCTTTACATCAATAAAAAGTCTGAATCCCTTAAGCTCATACAGCAACTCAGAAATGAGGCCCATCGTTTTGCCATAAATTTTCATAGAGACCAACGATCCAAGAATGCATTTGGGACAGAGCTGACAGATATTCCGGGCATAGGGAACAAGACCGCGCAGAAACTCTTATCCACGTTTGTATCTGTCAAGCAGATCAAGACCAAGACATTCGATGAGTTGGCGCTGGTGGCTGGGAAGAAGGGGGCTAGATCTGTTCTTGACTATTTTGATTCCTTATCTGATAAGGAATGATAATCGACCCTAAAGCTCCTGATTTCAAAACAAAATATTGTTAATATCAGTATTGCACAATTGGAAGATATGGTGTAACCCTTGGCAGTTGATTATTTAATTACAATTTAGAGGCAGATTTTCCAAGTTTACAAAATATATACCTGTACGACAGCAGTGAATTTATATGATAGTATATTTACGAATAGTAAGTTCTTTTTATGAAGGAATATACCCTATAGTTATGAGTCATATATCAGAGAAAAATGCTTAAGTTTGTTTAGACCGTAAGATTAAGTTATTATAGAGAGTAAGAAAGTACGGTCAATCCAGCTATTATAATTACAAGACGGGAATATGACAATGCCTTAAAAGTAAGGCAATCAATCATATATGGCTAATAATAAAAGAGAGCCTACTTACCTGAAGATATCAGGGGCAGACCCTCCATCTCACCACGAAGCGAGAGGGCAAAAATACGGTATTCTCTTTGGATGTTAGCTTTCAAATTTGTTATGGTTTTCATTTTATAAGTCTTTGAAAATCAATTATTTAAACTTTAAATATTCTAATAATAAAGAAAGTTATTCTGTTTACGTCAATTTTACTTGGAGTCATGATGTACTCTTGCACCGATAGTACACTAAATGAAGACACAGAAATATTAGACTCTGAGTTATCTTTAAGAATGAACAGTGAATGCCCAGGCACATTTGCTCGTGTTAGAGCAATTGGTGATTGTATTGATGCATGCGGAGAAGCACAAGGAACTCTAATCGAAGTATCAGTGGATGTAGCTAATGGAACTGAAGTCCATATTACAGTTGCTTCACCTGAATGTCGAGATCGAGTTATTGGCAATGCACCTGGCCCTTTTACAATCTGTGCACCTGATGAAACACCATTTGTACACATAGCCATCCCAGGAGATTGCGCCATACTTAATTGGTAATAATCTAATGAAGAGCGAAGTATATGACTTCGCTCTTTTAACTAAATCGCATACAATGAAGATATTAATAATTTGCTGTCTAATAACAACTCTATCGTACAATAATGCAATATCTCAATGTGGAGAAACTGTTAATATATTCTGCGAGCAACAAATGCTTGACAATGTTGAAAATTGGAATTGTATTGAACTCGATACCGTATCACTAGGAATATGGTCACAAGATCTTGATAAAGACTGTGAAAATAGATTTCAAATATTTGACTTAAAAGGTTTTAAGAATATTGAAAGAATTAACTACATAAATTTTAGATCAGCTTTAGTGAACTTAGCAACACTTGAAGGTTTAGAAAAAATTAGATACATAAGAGATCTCGATTATGACTTGAAGGCAACAATTGACTATACAGCTCTCACTGCAAGTTTAGACACAATAATAAACCTCAATCACCAATTTAGAACTGACAGAGCACCCCTTTCAATGTACTCAGAAGTAAATTACATTGAGAGTATCACGTTTTCAGGCGATACTGACTTTTCTGATCTAAATTCACTCGCAAAAGAAAATTTACATAGAATACGGATATCAAACAACAGTACAGAAAGTAATTTGGGCACAATACTACCTAAGCAAAAAGACTCAATAGAAGTTTTGAACTTACATCTTGTTAATCTATTTATAGATACTCTGTATAAAATAAAGCATACAAATGTGTTAAGGCTTGGCAGATTAAGTGAGATTGATTTAAGTAGGCTCAGTTCTCTTAATTGCGATGAACTGGTCTTGTTTCAAGTCGAATCTGAATTTGTGTCTGAAGATGAAGAGTTAGAATCATTTAGAATCGTCGATATGCAAAATCTTACCTCTATTGATGCACTCATCCCAAATTTAAAATCAATAAACGGTAGTATTGAAATAAGGAACAATCCAGAACTTAATAATATTAATTTTCTCAATGACTTTGAAGCACCTTTGTATGATGTTCCATATACTCCACAATTTAGTGTTGCACATTTAAGGGAAATGATTGTAATTGCAGATAATCCAAAATTAGATTCTTGCAATCTTGATTATCTCTGTAAAACACTAGAATTATATCCTGACAGCGTCAGAATTGAAAATAACGGCATTGCCTGCACACTGGAAGAGGTTAAGAAATATTGCGGATTAACATCAACCAATGACAATCAGAACAAAGAATTCATAGTATTTCCTAATCCTGCTAACACAGAATTAAATTGGGAATCAGATAGAAGGATTGAGAATTACCAAATATTCACCGCTCTTGGAGATAAAGTTAAGTCTAATAAATTGACAAAGAACGGGCCGATTGACATAGCACATTTAACGAAAGGGTTATACTTCATACGATTCAGCAATCAAGACTTACAATGGACTACCTCTTTTATTAAGAACTAGTCTTGAACAAAGAACATACGACTCATAACAAAGTATGACGATGGCATACCCTGCGGGATACGCCACGTATACTAATTACGATAGTATGTTACTTATCATAAAAATACTGCTGATCAATGTATGGTGCTAAAGTGAAATGTTAGCCAATTTCCATCGTCTATTACTGATGATGGTTTGTTTATTCTACGGCATTCAGTAAGGTTGATAGTTATATTTCTCATATTAAAGAACAACAACTACAACACTTATATTTATTATGTTTATAAATGTATTTATATATGTATTTGTACTTTTGTTTATGTCTGACCGGATGGTGTTTTATTGGTTGTGTTTCATGCTTTCACTATTGTCAGCCTGCAAGTATCAGACAGCTACCATCATGACAGAAAAGAGTTTAAAGGATCTTACAGTCATAGACAGTACTTATTATCTTGCTCAAAATTTATATACAGGCTATGTCACTAATGCTGCTTCCGAGCTACGGCTTATTGCCAAAGAACGCTTTCAAGTCATAGAGGGGAAGTTAAATGGATACTGTCTGCAATGGACAAAAGACGGCGTACTCAGAACTGAAAATCATTACGTTGCAGGTCGCAAAGAGGGCCCACAAAAAGGTTACCATCTTAATGGTCAGTTATCATATAGCTATAATGTATCACAGAACCATCGTCAAGGGAAATATTATGAGTACTTTCCTGATGGTATCTTGCAAATCGAGAAAACCTACGAGAAAGGCCAAGTCATTGCTGAAAAGATTTTCGATATTGATGGCTACACTTTGGCCAATTTCAAAATAAAAGATGGTAGAATTTATGGCTTTCGAGGATCCAGTAATTGTATAAACGTCATAAGTGAAAAGTATATTAATAATTAGTGGAATATGGATGGTTTTCAGGCTTGGGTCTTGTGTCGACTCTGAAGTAGACAAGCTGCCTTTTTATAATACTCCAGAATTGACCCCAGAATGGATTTCAAAATCTGATTCAAAATATTCGAAAATTCATACCATCTCAGATTTCGAGTATAGAGATCAAGATTCACTTATGGTTACTAATAAGACCTTTGATGGTAGGGTATATGTGGCTAACTATTTCTTTACAACCTGTCCCAGTATCTGTCCCAAGATGACGGATAATATGGCAATTCTTCAAAACAAGTTTTTGGAAACTCCTCAAGTCAAGTTTTTATCTCACTCTGTAACACCGTGGATTGACACCGTGGAACAATTAAAAACTTATGCTCTTGAGAAAGGAGTGGTTTCTGGGAAATGGCATTTGGTCACAGGTAGTCAAGCAGACATTTATAGACATGCAAGAACTGCCTACCTCATAGAAGGTCAAATGGGACTGGCCAAAGGTGAAGATGATTTTCTTCATGATGAAAAATTTGTTTTAATCGATGCTTATCGACGAATCAGAGGTTATTACAGTGGTATAGTAGAAGATGACATGAAGCGATTAGAAGAGGATATTCGCATCCTAATCGAGATATAAATGACTATACAAGAACCCTACAAAAATAAATTTTTACAACTTCTTGCTTAAGAATAGGACAACTACACATATATTTATATTTAATATGTAATATCCCTTATTATCAATCCCTTAAATCGATAACTTCAATTCCAACCTGAAGTAACTATCAATCTTTGTAAAAGATTGAGAGGTAGTTTATTACACATTAGTATAATGTGTAATATGTATGATGACAGGCCTAGATTATCATGAAATTCTAGAGTCCATCATAATGAAGTTATTGTCACGTGCCAAGGGTATATGTACTGAATTGTCAAAATCAGTCAAATTATATTCTGTTATTTTTTTGGGATTATTTGCTAGCCAACTATCAGCCCACGGTACTCAAGTAGAGTATTGCTTTACCAATAATGGTATGGTAAGAATCTATATTGAGCATTGGCACGGAAATGTCACTAATTTTTCACAATCCATGGTGAATATGACCATTACTGTTAATGGCGTAGCCACTACCATGAATGTCCCAGCATCAGGTTTTGTTCACGATACCCCTCAAGGCAGTCTGCCAGATTGCAGTGCACCGACTGTCCAACTCAGTGAATGCACTGTTCGTTCTGATAATTACAATGATTGGGCTTATTTTGATTTTCCAGCTCCAGAATGTTATAATTCACTGATTATCAGGGTCAATAGTGTTACTGACCCGACTTACGTGTTATTGGAGTGTGGAGGCGGACTAGGAGGACCTATCTATCCTGCAGAGACACCTGTTCTTATGATAGAAGACGAACTGCCTCCATACATCGAGTGTGGAGAAGAATTACCAGATATCGTTCTTGCTTGTGGTGATCCGGTGCCAGAGCCAGAAGAAATAACTGCAGTTCAAGTAACTGATGATTGTACAGATGAGGCCGACCTTACCCTTACAGTGAGTGAAGAGCAGAAAGGCGCTAATTGTTCTGGCCCGATGATCACCAGGACTTATACTTTCACAGATGATCTGGATAGAATGACAGATTGTGAGCAATTGATTTCATATGCTCCAGATCGATCAGCTCCAGAATTGACCTGTCCTAGAAATCTCACTGTAGGTTGTGATGACCCAGCTGCCAGCGATATAATTGTAGCATGGCTGGACAGCTATACAGCTTCAGATAATTGTGATGAAGTCACTGTGACCAGTTCATATACTGAGGGTGGATTTTCTTTTCTGGAAATAGGCCCAACTATGGAAGGCTCTTCTGTTTTTGATTTGGGAATGATATGTCTGCCTTTGTTATCACAAACGCTGATAAAACCTTATTCTATCTACGGCCTGACAACACAATTCTATATTAAGGAAACCACAAAAAAATCTCAATACGATAAAGTAATCACCTCCAAGCTAAGACATGTGCCTGGAATGCAGGAAGATTTTTCAGATGTGATTATAGTGGATGCAGAAAGTAGAATTCTGCCTATGGAGTTCTCAGATCTGCAGGTAGGTGAGTCTGTACGCCTGTCTATGCAAGTACCCGAGTTGAAAGCAGGACAGGATAATAGTTTTACCATCTTGTATAGTGCTTGTCATGATTATGGTAACATGCCTATTAACTCTTCTAATCAAGCAGGGACTTCTGAGCACATCATAATATCTGACGTGCTCAGTATCTCCGTAAATATAAAAGCTGTTTCAAAGAAAAACTTAGCTCCACAAGCTGCCGGTCCGCGATTTACATATCAACACTTGATAGATTTCATGCTGCAACCACCACCACCGTCCAGTGGTTCACAAACAGTCACCTTTACAGCTACAGATGAGTGTGGAAATACTACCACCTGTACAGCAACTATTAGCGTAGTGGACAATACAGATCCTTTAATAGATTGTCCTACAGATATCACGATAGAATGTGGTGATCCTAATAATGATGCAATCATAACAAACTGGCTGGATAATGCCACTGCTGATGATACTTGTGATGACAGCATCATTTCAGTTGCTAATAATTTTACTACCTTATCTGCACAAGAATGTGGAGGGGTAACCACTGTAACTTTTACAGCAACAGATGATTCTGGAAATACAGCAACCTGCAGATCCACAATCACCCATGAAGATTCCACTCCGCCAGATTTCATAATGAAACCTCAGAATCTAATTGCTGAATGTGTCAGCTTCACGGGTGCTCAAGCTGCTATAAATGAATGGACTGCAGCTAATGGAAATGGAATGGCAATGGATGATTGTGATCCGACTTTAAGATGGAGTTTCACTTTGGACAGTCAGGTGGATAACTGTGGCTACACTTATGACAGAACCTATACTTTCACAGTTTCAGATGATTGTGGCAACACTGCAACATCAACGGCGACAGTATCAGTGGTGGATGAAACCCCACCGACAATAAATTTGGTATGGGAAGAACTCATACAAGCCTGCAGTGCCAGTAATGAATCAAATCTTGCAAGATATTTAGAGCAAAACAAAAGAGCCACCGACAGGTGTAGTGTGAACTCTGATCTTGAAATAGATTGGGTATTATTCAATGATGTTTCAAGCTGTGGTGGAACCATAGATCGGACTTATATATATACTGCAACAGATGAATGTGGTAACAGCTCTACGGCACTTTTCCACTATATGACAACAGACACGGCACTGCCTACCTGGGCTGCTGTACCAGGTACTTTGGTGATAGATTGTGGTGATGAAGATAATCCACTGATCATTAAGCAATGGATGGAAGATGTGGAAGAATCGATGTATGATGCCTGTGGAGGGGAACTGATGATCAGCAATAATTTTACAGGGGATCTGACAGAAGATTGCAATCAGAATACGGTGATTACATGGACTGTGGAGGATGAATGTGGAAATAGCAGAGATCTGAATAGAACCATAGCTGTCAGAGATTACATCAACCCTATAGTCGTCAATTGTCCCGAAGACTTTTCAGTCAATGTGGATGTGGATAATTGCTCTTCCAATATTATTTTCTCGACTCCTATAGGTTTCGATCAGTGTACAGATGTTGTGACTGTCAATCAAACCACCGGCCCAGCCTCTGGTTCGGCCTTTCCCTTAGGAACGACAAGAATCATTTTTGAAGCGATAGATGATTGTGGTAGAAGATCTGATCCAGATTGTATTTTCAATATCACTGTAGTTGATTCGGATATACCCTCCGTAGATTGCCCTTCGAATGTGGAGGCGTGCACGCTCGAAGGCTTGTGCTACTGGACTTCTGATGAATCAGTTAATCCTATGTCCAGTGACAATTGTTCAGGACTGACAATACAAGTTGAGGTGACAGGGGCAACGACCTTGTCCAGAAGGAATGGCACTGCGGCGAATATGAATTTTCAGTCAGGAACTAGTGAGGTCTGTTACTATCTTATGGATGATGCAGGGAACGAAACATCTTGTTGTTTTGATGTCATAGTTTCAGACTGCGGAGATCCAGTAGTTAATTGTCCAAGCGATTTGTCGGTTGTTTGTGATGGCTCAGGTAATACTGCTGAATTAGCTACATGGTTAGGTGCTGCGACAGCCAGTGATAATTGCAGTTCTACTTTTACTTTTAGCAATCAACCGTTTAATACAATTTCTGGTTGTGGAGCAGCGAATAGTACTGTCTATCAGTTTACAGCAACAGATGAAAGTGGGAATAGTAAGCAGTGTTTGGCTACATTTAATATAAATGATACTGTAGATCCAATAATAACTACAGAGGCATCAGACAGGGAATCTGATTGCGAAAATGCTGAGACTGATTTGCTTGACTGGCTAAACAGTATGGGAGATGCTGAAGCGAGTGATGGATGTGGTGAAGTAACTTGGTCTCATGATTTTAATGGTAGACCTTTGACAGGTTGCTCTGGTATCACATCCAGTAATAGCCGTATTCAGACTGGCGGACTTATTGATAATAGCAATTGGAGTCTTGGGTCAGGCAGTGAAACAGGATATAATGCAATCGGAAGTTCAGGAGAGAATAATAGAATAATGGATGTTGATCCATTTGGAAATAATGCGATCGTATGGGAGGCAGGGAATGATGCAGCTAGTAATGCTGATGGTGGATGGAACACTCCAACCTTTCCAATAGATAATACCAAACTATATAGATATTCTGTATGGGTCAATCGTAAAGTTCTTGGTGCAAATGGACGAGCTTATTTAGGTCTATATGGATATGGATCTACCAATGGTGTTAAATATGTTTCAAACAGTGCCACGATAATCAATTCTTATTTCTGGTATTCGGCATCTCCACCTACAATGATACCTGAAGATGAATGGGTCCTTGTCGTCGGGCATGTCTATCCGCATAACCATACTGGTACGACTAATCATCCGGATTCAGGACTATACACTGTGGCGAATGATCGAATTGGTAATACTATATGGGATTATAAATGGTTGCCACAAACGACCACAGCTTTACACAGAAACTATCTTTTCTATAGTACAGATACAGATGTACGTCAGCAATTCATTTACCCTAGAGTTGATTGTGTAGATGGTACAGAACCATCAATAGATGGATTGCGAGCTGGTTATGATTTCGGCATAGTAGATCCTAATACCTACTCCTCTCTTAATGTGACCTTTACGGCAACAGATGGATGTGGAAATACGACAACATCGCAAGCTAATTTTAGTGTCAGTGACACCGAAGAACCGTCAATAAATTGTCCTGCTGATATAACTTTGGAATGCGGTGACGTATTGAATGATGCAGTCATAGAATTATGGTTAGGTTCGACTACGTCTTCAGATAATTGTTCAGAGCCCGTGATAACCAATTCATATCCGCAGACTTTTACTGCTTCTTGTGGTTCAACTGGTTCTTACAGTGTTGAATTCATGGCCACAGACGGATGTGATAACACTTCAACTTGTACATCAGTAATTATAATGGAAGATAGCGAGCCACCTGTGTTTTTAATGAAGCCACAAGATTTAGTTGTCGAATGTGGGCAGGATGCGGTTGGCCTTTCGACTTGGTTGAAAACTAATGGTAATGCCATGGCGCAAGATAGATGTGATGCCGATCTGAGTTGGGAAGTGAATGCAGGTGAAGTAACTTCTGGTTGCGGAGATTCTGAGAGTATTGAGTATACTTTTACAGTCACGGATGATTGTGGTAACTTCAGTTCAGCAACTGCATTATATGTTTTTGAAGACACTAAAAGACCTATGGTAAATCCGCCTGCTGATATAACTGTGGAGTGTGGTGCTGTAGCGACCTCTGTGACTGAGTGGCAAGCAGGAGCTAAAGCTTCTGATGATTGTGGAGATGGATTTACCTTCGAAGCGGTTCTTTTCAATTCCATTTCTGATTGTGGAGATTCTGAGGTGGAAGTCTATCAGTTCACTGCTACAGATGCCTGTGGGAATCAGGCCACGGCTTTGGCTTCTTATACTATAGAGGATACGAGAGTACCGATAATTTTCTGCCCTACAGCGTTAGTTTTAGAATGCGGGGGAGAATCAAATGATCAGTTAATTATAGATTGGTTGTCTAGAGCTACAGGTACTGATACTTGTGGTGATGTTGTGATTTCAGAAAATTTCAATGGTGTTCTCCCAGCTAATTGTGGAGGAATGGTTTCTGTAGCTTTTACAGTAACTGATGCCTGTGGTAATACTAATAGCTGTATTACCAATATCAGTATGGACGATACGGCCTTACCAGATTTTGACAATTGTCCTGATGACTTGACCGTCAATGTGGATGTGGATGAGTGTGGTAGTAATCCTATATTTTCAACACCATTCGCTTTGGATAACTGTGATGTAACTGTAATACAAACGGCAGGTATCGCATCAGGAAATACTTTTCCAGTGGGAACTACCAGTATTGAGTTTACAGCCACAGATGATTGTGGTAATACAGCACTTTGCCAATTTGATCTTACAGTAGTGGATTCAGATGTGCCGCTTATCTTATGTCCAGTCGGGAGTAATAATGTCTGTGTGGATGAAGGTACCTGTCTGTGGGCAAGTGAAAATATCGCACCTAGTTTGGGGCAAGAAAACTGTGATGATTATACGATATCTTACACCTTAAGCAATGCGACTACAGGCAGTGGAGTGGATGATGCCAGTGGAAGTCTGTTCAATATTGGAATGACAGTTACCTGTTATACCATAACGGATGCTTCAGGCAATTCTTCCAGTTGTTGTTTTCATATGCATGTGGCGGATTGTGAAGATCCAGAAATCACTTGTCCTACCGCCGGCACTTTTGAGTGTGATGGTGCAGGCAACACTTCAGACTTGACAACATGGTTGGGTGGTGTGAGTGCTATTGACAATTGTGAAGATGCTCCTGAAATTACTTCTGAGGTATATAATACGATCAGTGATTGTGGTGGAGCTAGTGCTGTGACTTATGAATTCACAGCGACTGACAACTCTGATAATTCTTCAGTGTGCCGCTCTACCTTTACAGTGAAAGACAGGGTAGCCCCTATACTCGATTCCTCTGCTTCAGATCTTACTTTGGAATGTGAAGGTGGTGCTACGAATGCAGCTGCTTTTTTAGCTTGGCTGAATGATAATGGTGGAGCGACAGCCTCTGATCTTTGTTCGGATTTGATTTGGTCTTCAAATTTTACAGAGGAATTATCGGATCTATGTGGAGAGACGGGTGCACGTACAGTAACTTTTACAGCAATAGATGCCTGCGGTAATTCGACGATGACTTCTGCTGTCTTTGTAATAAGGGATGTTACAGATCCAGTCATTGTTTGTCCACTGCCGATCGTACTTGAATGTAATGATGTGGCCAATGATGCCGTTATCGCAAATTGGCTAAGCTCAGCCGCTGCCACCGATGCATGTGCAGAAGTTGTTATAACGCATACTTTCCCTGACGTATTGTCAACAGACTGTGGTGATACAGGTGAATATGTCATCACCTTTAAGGCAACGGATGCCTGTGATAATGAGTCAGAGTGTTCTTCAATGGTTACAATCGAAGATTCGACTTTACCAGGTTTCGAACTTAACCCGCAAGACTTGATACTTGAATGTGCTGATGCTAATAGTCCGGCATTCATAGCCAGTTGGTTAATGGCCAATGGAAATGGCATTGCCTCTGATGTCTGTAGTGCAGTCGTCTGGACTAATGCAGCAGGCGAACCCATTCCGGAATGTGGCAGCACAAGTGAAACACCTTATGTCTTTACGATAACTGATGACTGTGGTAATACTTCTTCTGCACTGGCTTCAGTTGTAACAGAAAATACAACCCCTCCCTCGCTTACTGCACCTATGGATATGACAGTAGAATGTGATGGCAGTGGAAATGATACGGAATTATTGAGTTGGTTAGACTCCGTAACTGGGCAGAGTGAATGTGGGTCAGTAAATTTGAATTCTAATTTGTTCAACACCATCTCAGCTTGTGGCGGTGGGAGTGAACAGGTTTACATATTCACAGCTACAGATGAATGTGGTAATCAGAGTACAGCTTTGTCTTCTTTCATTATAGCAGACACGTCTGTGCCTACGCCAGTCTGTCCAGTATCATTGATGCTGGAATGTGGAGATTCAGGAAATGATCAAGCGATAACAGCCTGGTTACTAAGCCTCGATATTACAGATGCAAATGATTGTAGTGGCTACGAATTGTCTAATAATTATAATGGAGATATACCTGGCTTGTTATGTGATGGAGACCCTGGTGTCATCATACAATTTACAGCCACAGATGAATGTGGTAATACAGGCGTTTGCCAATCCATAATTACCAGAGATGACACGACAGTGCCCTACTTTGTCAATTGTCCTACAGATATGACCGTTAATGTGGATACAGATTTATGTACAAGTAATGTTGTCTATAGTCAACCAGTGGCTTTGGATGAGTGTGATGAAGATGTGTCAGTTGCATTGACAAGTGGTATCGCTTCAGGCACTGCATTTCCGATAGGGTCGACGACTATTCTTTTCACGGCTACAGATGAATGCGATAATACCAGCACCTGTACATTCGATATTACAGTAGTGGACAGTGACATTCCGCAAATAGATTGCCCTAGCAATAGAGTGGTGGTCTGTACTGATGAGGGGACTTGCAGGTGGGAAGCCACAGAAGAGAGTAGTGCTGTCTTTGCTGAGAATTGTGCTGACCAGGGCTATGATGTCACCTATGTGGTATCAGGTGCCACGACGGCAGCTTCTCCTGGCTCTGGCATTTATGACGTCGATGCAGATGATGTCATATTCGAATTGGGCAGTAGTAGGGTTTGTTATACGATAAGCGATGATGCAGGGAATTCATCCTTATGTTGCTTTGATGTTGTAGTAGAGGATTGTGAACAGCCAGAGATAGCTTGTCCAACTGACTTGATTGTAGAGTGTGACGGAATGGGAAACACAGCTGAACTAACGAACTGGTTAGGTGCAGTTACCGCTTCTGATATTTGCGATTCAGAATTGAGGTTAAGTGAACGTGTTTACAATACAATAAGTGGCTGTGGTGATACGGATTCTCAAGTCTATCAGTTTTCTGCAGAGGATGACTTCGGAAATACAATAATGTGTTTTGCAGAGTTTGGTATTGAGGATACGACAGTTCCTGTAATCGAAATGGATGCTGTTGATCTCACTGTGCAATGTTCAGGTACGGGTAATAGTGCTACCTTGACAGCCTGGCTTAATGATTACGGTGATGCAGCAGCTTCTGATCTTTGTGGTGATATAACTTGGACACATAATCTTTCAGCACCACTCATCGAAATCTGTGATGGCACTTCCAGTACTACCGTGGTATTCACTGCAACGGATGCTTGTGGAAATAGCAATACAACTTCAGCCGTTTTCATGATAGAAGATACGGCGGCTCCAGTTTTGGATTGTCCTGTAGATATAACATTGGAATGCGCAGTGCCACTTAACGATGTGATCATCGAAAATTGGTTGAATGGTGTCTCTGCTACAGATGCTTGTTCTGAGGTGACGATTGCAGATAATTATGATGCTGTTTTTGTGGATGCTTGTGGTCTGACAGGAGTCTACACTGTAACTTTCAGGGCTACTGATAATTGTTCCAATGAAACATCTTGTGTCAGGACGATTACTTTTGAAGATAGTGTAGAACCTAACATGGAAATTGAGGCTCAAGATTTATTATTGGAATGTTCGGCCGCTGACAATGCTGCTGAAATTTCGATGTGGGAAGCAAGTTTTGGGTCAGCCATTGCAAGCGATGCTTGTTCTGATGAAGAACTTTCCTGGGCTATAATCGATCAAGTAGAGGTTGCTGGTTGTGGCAACACAACGAGTACACTTTATACTTTTGAAGTGGCAGATAATTGTGGCAATACAACGACCACACAGGCTAGTGTAATCCTAGAAGACAATTCAGCTCCTGTGCTCACCGTTCCGGTGACAACAACTCAAGAATGCCAAGCTATTGCTCTGTCATTAGCTGATTGGTTAGCTACTGTATCTGCAACTGATGAATGTGGAGAGGTGACGCTTGCTTCTGAGTTATGGAATACCGTCAGTGGATGTGGTTCTACTGATTCCGAGACTTATATTTTCACAGCTACTGATGCTTGTGGCAATGAGACAACGGGATTTTCAGATTATATAATAGAAGATACGAGTATACCTACTGTCTTCTGTCCAGATGACTTAGCCTTGGACTGTGGTGATGAAAATAATGATCAGATTATTTCGTCGTGGTTGAATAGTGCGACTGCCACTGATCTGTGTTTAGCTCCAGGTAGCAGTTCAGGGTCTACTATTTCAATTGCCAGTGATTATCCTGGTTCATTACCTGATTTGGATTGTAATGGCGGAACTGGAATTCCCATAACTTTTACTGCAACGGATGATTGTGATAATATGCATTCTTGTGTGGCAACGATAACCATGGATGATACGACGACACCATATTTCAGTGACTGTCCATTGGATTTGGTTGTTAACGTGGATGTGGATCTGTGTGAGAGCAATGTGGTGTACAGTAGACCAGTTGCGTTAGATGATTGTGATGAGAATGTGGAAGTCGCATTGAGCGGAGGGATACCCTCTGGAACAGCTTTCCCGATAGGCACGACCACAATCCTGTTTACTGCGACTGATGCATGTGGCAATACCTCGACTTGTAAGTTTGATATAACGGTTGTGGATAGTGATATCCCATCCATAGAATGTCCGAGTAATGATGTGATCCTCTGTACTGACGAAGGTACTTGCAGTTGGAGAGCCACTGATCAGTCTAGTGCCATCTACGGCGAAAACTGTGAAGATGAAGGTTACACAGTGACTTATACGGTCACGGGAGTGACAACAGCAACATCAGCTACGACAGGGTTGAATGATGTATCCGAGGATGAGGTAGTATTCAATTTAGGGGTAAGCGAGGTCTGCTATACCATAGCTGATGCCGCAGGGAATTCTTCTTCTTGTTGCTTTGATGTGGTGGTGGAAGATTGTGAGGAACCGGTTATAACTTGCCCTACTGATCTGGTTGTAGAATGTGATGGAGCAAGAAATGAAGCGGAATTGATGGCGTGGATGGCGACAGTGACAGCTACGGACAATTGTGACGATGAATTAGATTTCAACAATAGAATTTTCAATACGATTTCTGATTGTGCTAATGCCAATTCTACGATTTACGAATTCGTTGTGGAAGATGACTTTGGCAACAGCCATCCTTGTCTGGCGGAATTCAACATAGAAGATACAACTAGTCCTGAGATTACTGCTGAGGCGGAAGCATTGACAATTGAATGCAATCCTAACGGTAATAGCTCAGCACTAGTGGCTTGGCTAACCAATGTTGGAGGTGCATCTGCGACTGACATATGCAATGATGTGAGCTGGTCTCATGATTACACTGCAGACTTGACTGATGATTGTGGTGGAACAGGGATAACAACAGTTGTATTCACTGCGACTGATGCTTGTGGTAACACGAGTACGACGGCGGCTACCTTTACAATACAAGATACGACAGATCCTCAACTTGAATGTCCAGTGAATATTACTCTACAATGTTCAGCAGAAATTAATGCAGCTGTGATCAGAAATTGGTTGTCATCACCGAATGGTACAGACAATTGTTCCAGGGTAGAAGTGTCGCATAATTACGAATCGGTATTTACAGCTAGTTGTGGAATGACTGGTGTGCATCTGGTGACCTTCACTGCGACAGATGCTTGTGACAATGTCACAACTTGCGATAGAAATATAACTATAGTAGATACAACAGACCCCACTATAGAAGCTCCTGCCCAAGACTTAATTTTAGAATGTGCTGGGGATTCTAATGAAGAAATGATTTCTGAGTGGGAGGCTGATTATGGTGGAGCAGTGGCTAGTGATGCTTGTGCCACCGTAGATCTGACTTGGGCGATTATTGAGACTGTGGAAATCGGTGCTTGTGGTAATACGATTTCAACTAGATATACTTTTGAAGTCACAGATAATTGTGGTAATACAAATACAACGCAAGCGAGTGTGATCATAGAAGATGAGACACCACCTGAGCTTACTGTCCCAGTAGATCAAACCGAAGAATGTGGAAATATAGCCGTGTCAGTAGAAATGTGGTTGTCTGAGGCTGGTGGTAGTGATGCTTGCGGAGATGTAACGATTACTACTCAACTGTGGAATACCATTAGTGGTTGTGGTAGTACAGATACTGAGACATATCTTTTTACAGCGACAGATGCTTGTGGTAATTTGACTACTGGACTAGCAGATTATTCGATCGTAGATACCAGTATGCCGACAGTTATCTGCCCTGGGAATTTATTCTTGATGTGTGGAGAAGAAAGTAATGATCAGATCATAGCAAGGTGGCTGAATTCGGCAATGGCCAGTGATTCCTTTGATTGTAGTACTTATTCAATCACTAGTGATTATCCTGGGTCATTACCAACTTTGAATTGTATTGTAGGTGCAGGGATTCCTGTATCATTTACGGTTAAAGATGCATGTGATAATACACATAGCTGTGTGGCGACAATCACTATGGATGATGACACTGCTCCATACTTTAGTAATTGTCCTCAAGATTTGGTTGTCAATATTGATGTTGATTTATGTGAAAGTAATGTCGTGTATAGTACGCCAGTGGCGTTAGATGATTGTGATGAGAATGTGGCAGTTGTGCTGACTAGTGGGTTGCCTTCAGGTTCGGCTTTCCCAATAGGTACAACAACCATCTTATTTACAGCAACTGATGCTTGTGGGAACAGCTCCACTTGCGAATTTGACATTACAGTAGTGGATAGTGATATTCCTACAATTGCTTGTCCAAGTAATAAAGTTGTGGTTTGTACAGACGATGGCGCATGTACTTGGGAGGCCACTGATGAGTCGAGTGCAATCTACGGTGAGAATTGTGAAGAGGAGGGCTATGCTGTGACTTACACGGTCACAGGAACGACGACAGCAACTTCAGGTGATTCAGGACTCAATGATGTGGATGAAGATAATGTGATTTTCAACTTAGGGGTTAGTGAAGTCTGTTATACCATAACTGATGCGGCAGGAAATTTCTCTTCTTGCTGTTATGATGTGGTGGTAGAAGATTGTGAGGATCCAGTCATTGCTTGCCCTGCTGATCTGGTTGTAGAATGTGATGGAGCAGGAAATGAAGCGGAATTGACAATGTGGTTGTCGACAGTGACGGGTACAGATAATTGTGATGATGTATTAGAGTTCAGCAATAGAATTTTCAATACTATTTCTAATTGTGCCAATGCCAATTCAACGATTTACGAATTCTTTGTGGTGGACGACTTTGGCAATAGCCAATCTTGTCTAGCGGAATTTACAATAGAAGATACTACTAGTCCAGAGCTAACTGCCGAGGCAGAAGCGTTAACATTAGAATGCAATCCAAACGGCAACAGTACTGCACTAGTGGCATGGTTATCCAATTATGGTGGTGCAAGTGCAATTGATATATGCAATGATGTGAACTGGTCGCATGATTATTTTGGCGACTTGACTGATGACTGTGGTGGTACAGGAATGACAATGGTTGTATTCACAGCTACAGATGCATGTGGTAACACGAGTACAACGGCTGCAGGATTTACAATAGAAGATACGACTGAGCCAGAAATTAATTGTCCGAGCAACATCACCCTGGAATGTGGATCTGGTATCAATGACGCTGTCATCGCTAATTGGCTGTCTATAGCAAGTGGAATTGATAATTGTTCTGAGGTGACTGTTGTCGATAATTACGAAGAGATATTTGAAGAAGCTTGTGGACTGACAGGCGTGCACGAGGTTACTTTTACTATGACTGATGCTTGTGATAATCTTACTGCTTGTGATAGAACAATAAGGATAGAAGATACAACGCCACCGGTGATAGCTGTGACACCTGTAGACTTGATACTAGAATGTGCTTCACCAGCATTGGAAGACTTGGTTGTTGATTGGGAAGAGAATTTTGGAGGAGCGATGGCTGTCGATGAATGTTCTGATGAAGAGATGGTATGGTCCATTATTTTTGAATTTGCCCTTGGCGGATGTGGGGATACAGGATCTACATTATATACGTTCCAAGTGATGGATAATTGTGGTAATACCTCGACGACACAGGCTAGTGTCATAGTTGAAGATACGGCGGCGCCTGAATTGACACTGCCAGAAGATCAGGTAGAAGAGTGTAATGACATAGCTGTGTCTGTGGAGCTGTGGTTGGCAGAAGCGACTGCTACTGACGCTTGTGGCACGGTCAACATACAGTCTGAGTTATGGAATACCATTAGTGATTGTGGAGGAACTTACAGGGAGACTTATATATTCACAGCAATGGATGCCTGTGGCAATGTAACAGAAGGTTTTGCTGATTACGAGTACGATGACACTAGTGTTCCGATCATCACATGCCCTTCGCCGATCATGTTGATTTGTGGAAATGAGTCCAATGACTTGTCTATTTTAAATTGGCTGAACTCTGCCACTGCAATTGATGCCAATGAATGCAGTGCTGTCACTATAACCAGTGATTTTCCATTAAGCTTGCCAGCTCTGGATTGTAATGGTGGGGTGGGTATCACAATCAACTTTACAGCGACGGATGAATGTGGGAATTCTTCGAGTTGCATGGGGCTGATATCGATAGATGATTCAGAGCCTCCGTACTTTTCTAATTGCCCTATAGATATGACAGTCAATGCAGACGTTGATCTTTGTGAGTCCAATATTGTCTACAGTCAACCCATAGCGCTCGATGATTGCGATGAAGATGTGGAGGTGGCCCTTATAGAAGGGATCCCTTCGGGTATGCCTTTCCCGTTAGGGACGACAACTATCACTTTTGAAGCAGTGGACGTTTGTGGTAATGCATCGACTTGTTCCTTTGACATAACAGTCGTTGACTCTGGTTTGCCATCCATTGATTGTCCTAGTAATGATGTAGTGGTCTGCACAGATATTGCAACTTGTGTATGGTTGTCCACAGATCAGACTAATCCTATATACAATGACAACTGTCCAGGTCAAAGATTGACTTATGAGGTTTCTGGAAATACACTGACGACTAGTGCTGCCACTGGTGTCAATACAATAGAGCAGGATGCAATCATATTCAATCTCGGAGAAAACAAAGTTATATATACGATTTCAGATCCTTCTGGAAATGAGGCAACTTGTAGTTTTGATGTGATCGTAGAGGATTGTGAGGATCCTGGAATAATTTGTAATGACATAGTGGACGTGGCTTGCGGATCAGAAAATTTGAATGACTGGTTCAGTGGCATTGCTTCTACAGTAACTGATAATTGTGATGCTATTCCAGAATTGGAAGTGGATACCTTATTACTGACAGATTTCAGTAGCTGTGGTAACACCTTTGACAGAGTCTATATGTACTCCGTTACAGATATGGCAGGTAATAGCTCTAGTTGTATAGCGCGGTACGAAACAGATGATGCGGTAGTGCCTGTCATTACGGAAGCGATGGATTTGACCTTGGAGTGTAGAGATGGATCGCAGTCGACTGCGCTTTTAGCTTGGTTGAATAATAATGGGGGAGCTACTGCTACAGACGCTTGCAGTGAGCCTATTGCCTGGACTAATAATTATACTTCTGATCTAACTTTGGATTGTGGAAGTAATGGTGCCATTTCGGTCACCTTTATAGCAACAGATGATTGTGGTAACACTTCGACAGCGGCTGCGGTATATGAAATAGAAGATACCACTCCACCAGAATTATCTTGTCCAGAGAATTTGACTTTGGAATGTGCTGATGGATTGAATGAAGCTGTCATCGGGAATTGGTTGAGAACAGGATCTGCCATAGATGCTTGTCAAGGTAAGACGGAAGTTGTCAATAGTTATCCTAATACTTTTGCTGATGGATGTGGTAGCACTGGTAGTTATACAGTGACTTTCGCTTCGTCTGATGATTGTGGTAATCTGGTAACTTGTCAGCGTGCAATTACAATTAATGATGTGACAGTGCCAGAAATTGTCGAGCCTGCAGAGAACTTATTCATTAGTTGTGCTTCTACAACAATAGCAGAGGAAATTTCTGACTGGTTGGCAAATAATGGAGCAGCAGAGGCAACAGACTCTTGTAGTGATGAGCCCTTGACTTGGGAGAGTGAAATCGTTGAGGTCTCTGATGGTTGTGGCGGGTTCAGTACGACATCCTACGTATTTACGGTCACCGATAATTGTGGTAATACTTCTACGACCCTTGCGCAAGTGCGGATCACCGATGATACTGATCCGAATTTTGATACGAGTCCTCAAGACATGACTGTGAATTGTTCATCAGTTGATAATGAATTGGCCTTGGAAGTGTGGCTGGAAAATAATGGAGGCGCCATGGTTTCTGATGAATGTGCTACTGAATTTGAATGGGAATATGACCTGGTCAATATCGTGGACAATTGTGGTAACACCAATGTAAGGACTTATAGATTCACAGTTGTGGATGATTGTGGTAATGCCTCTACTGCAGAGGCTGATTTTGAAATCATAGATACAGAATTGCCATTGATTACAGTGGAAGCTTCTGATTTTGTGGTAGAGTGTAATGGCTCGAGTAATAGTAGTGATATCCTTAATTGGTTGAATAATAAAGGTAATGCAGAAGCGACGGATCTGTGTAGTGATTTGACTTGGACTAATGACTATGGGACGATCCTTGCAGACTGTGGCACAACAGGTGGTGTGACTGTTACCTTCGCTGTGACAGATGATTGTGGTAATAGCAGTACCAGTGCAGCAAACTTCATAATCAATGATGAAACGGCTCCAGTATGGATATTAGAACCGCAAGATTTAGAAATAGAATGTGATGGGTCGGAAGACCCGATGGGGCAAGTCCAAGCTTGGTTAAATACGGCAGGTGGAGCAGAGGCGGAGGATGATTGTAGTGCCATTGCTTATTCCAATGACTTCAGCGCCATAGATCTAGAATGCGATATGGAAGGTGGTATAGTTGTCACCTTCACTGTGACAGATGCCTGTGGAAACTTTACGACTGCGACTGCGCTATTGTCCATAACAGATGATGTGCCTCCAGTAATTACGCTACCAGCTCAAAATCAAACTGTCGAATGCGATGGAGCAGGAAATCTTATACAATTGCAAGCGTGGCTGGATATGCAAGCGGGTGCAATGGCAGAAGATGCTTGTAGTTCTACCTTGACGCCTATTTATAAGATGAGAAGTGTGATAGGTAATTGTGGGATTACTTCCACTTCGGTCTATGATTTTACGTACACGGATGCCTGTGGAAATACTTCGGTAGTGAGTATGGGCGCCTTTATAATTGAGGATACGACACCTCCTGTATTCGATGAGATGCCAGTGGATGTTACAGTAGAATGCGATGGTGCAGGTAATGATGCTGAATTGCAGGCATGGCTTGATAATAATGCAGCTGGTAATGCGAGTGATGTATGTAGTGAGCCTATCACTTGGTCATGGGATTTAGTGATGGATGAAGATAGCTGTGGGATTTCTGGCATTCAGGTTTTCAGATTTACCATAGAGGATGATTGTGGTAACACTAACGAGGCACAAGCAAGTTTCACTATAGAAGATACGACAGAGCCGGAGCTCATTGCTGGAGAAGATATGGTGATGGATGAGTGTGATGGGGATTTTGCTGGAAACATACTTGCCTTTGATAGCTGGTTAAATAATCATGCTGGTGCAACAGCAATAGATCTGTGCGGCGATATGAGTTGGAGTAATGATTATGATATTGATAATTGGATAACGACTTGTGGTAATACCCGATATGTTGATGTGACCTTTACAGTTACAGATGCATGCAAGAATAGCTCTGCCACTATCCATAGGTTTGGGGTAGGTGACAACTCTCCACCTGTATGGGTCAACTGTCCTCGTCCTCCAGTAATTGTCGATGCCCCTGAGGGCTGGTGTAGTTCTTATGTTAATTACCCTACGCCAATTGCGGAAGATAATTGTTCAGATCTTACAGTCACGCAAGTGGATAATATGGATTTCGAATCCGGTTCTCTCTTCCCCGTAGGCTTGACACTCATCACCTTTGTTGCAGAAGATGAATGTGGTAATACTAGTCTCTGTGAGCTGAAAATCATAGTCAATGACTTCCATACACCTCCGAGCATAGTCTGTCCCATAGATATCAGTGTAGAGAATGATCCTTCCATGTGCGGAGCAATTGTCATGAATATTGCGCCATTGAATGTAGAGGATAATTGTATGGATAATTTATCTGTCACTTATGAGATCTCAGATGAAAATGGCTTATATGTTCACAGCGGATTTGAGGATGCCAGTGGGTATAAATTTGATGTAGGGTCAAGCACGGTAAACTATACCATAAGTGACCAACCGCTTATCTTGATTACTGAAATTATTCAGGATGGCGTGACGACTGGTATTGAAATAACAAATTTTGGGCCAGCAATAGCAGACTTGAGTTGTCTTGATATCTTCAGAACTGGTCCTGATAATGAAAGTCATAATGTGCCTAACGGTACTCTAGTACCTGTAGGTGGTATTTATACTCAACTGTTCACTAATATTCCTTCATCAGCTGCAGCTGGTTACTATCTTTCATTTGTAGATAGGATCATAGATGGTGTTTCCATCAATGGACATACAACGGCTATTTATAGCTATGCAGGCAGCACATTTGGGGATAATATTTATAGGAATAAGATATTAGATCATGATATTTCTTCAGATTTCACAGTGGCTGATAATTGCTTCACTGGATCTTTTGGAGCTTTCAATCCTGGTCTGACAACAATGGCTGGTAACGGTTCTGTAGCCGCTTTGCAAGAAGCAGTGCCAAGTGTTGAAACCTGTGAATTTAATGTCGTAGTAGAAGATACCGAGCCTGCTTATTGTGCTCAGTATGATACGACTAGGATTTGCGTTACGGGGCTGGAATTAACCATTTCTTCTTGTTCTCAAATTGAGTTCAATGTTCCTGCAGGCTTGATCGTGGGTGATGTGAATCTGGTGGATTTGCAGCTTACACATGGTCAGGTCGGCGATCTCAGTTTTAGATTGACTAGTCCATCTGGTACGACTATATCCTTGTTCTCTAATCTTTGTGGAGATACAGCAGGTATTGATTTATCCTTGGATGATACTGCTCAGAATACTCTTGCAGGAGTAGCTTGTGAGCCAATGGGTGGAGGTGATACGTATGAGCCAATAGGTCGTTTCAAAGATTTCTTTGATGAGAACGCTGGTGGCATTTGGATTTTGCATATTGATAATGTTGGTGATCAAGTGGGAATATTGGAAGGCGCATGTCTTGAAATATTAGAATTACAACCTTATGACCAAGCAGATGTCTATCTCGAAAATGATCTAGGCGAATGTGGTGCTGAATACACTTGGCAACATCCTCAGATCGATGAGAATTGTTGTGAAGCTATTATGACTATTACCTTCGAAAGTGACGAAATTTCTTCTTTTCCACCGTCTGGAAATGTAAGGCCTGGTGGTATTGCAACTGAGATGTTTGGGGTGGGTACGACAAGAATTATTTATACGATCATCGATGAGTCTGGAAATAAATCTATTTGTGTTTTCGAAGTGGAAGTAGAAGATACTGAAGATCCAGTTATTGATGCAAGCTTATGTCAGGATCAGACCATCCAATTGGCAGCAGGGCAGTGTTTTGTTCCTGTTACCGCTCTTAACTTACCACCTATAGTGGACAATTGCGGAACGGGTAATCTAAGTTTCACACCTAGTATTGCAGCAGGATTACCTTCTGGTGATCATCCATTGACCTTAGGGATAATAGATGCCTCTGGGAATGCCATAGATTGTCAGTTTACTATAACAGTTAATCCTTATGAGATTCCAGACGGACAGATGTCTTGCTTGGGTCAAGTGAATTTGAGTTTAGGTCCTGATTGTAAAGAACAGATAACAGCGGACATGATGTTAGGCCCTGGACAAGTTGTGGGTTGTACCGAAGATTATTGTGTCATTGCAACCGATGCTTATGGTGATGAAATACCAGGTGCTATAGTGACTGCAGAACACATAGGCCAATTGATAACAGTAAAAGTTTGTACAGATTGTACCGGTGGTAATTGTTGCTGGGGTAACATACTCGTAGAGAAGAAGGTGACTTCGGTTGCTTGTCCTGATGAGAAAGTGACTATTGTCTGTAATCAGATTTTCGAACCTGCAGTTGTGGGAGAGCCGTTACTGGAGACGTGTGAGCAAGAAGTTTATATTTCATATGAAGATAATTTCATGTTGGGAGAGATGTGTGATGCGATTCCTGGAACCATAGAAAGAACCTGGTATATCACGGATGCTAATAATAATGTGCTCGAATGTGTGCAGGTCATAACCATAGCTGGATTTGACATCAATGCTGTTAATTTTCCTGCAGATACCATTGTGACAACTGCTGATATAAATTGCGTGGATGTTGCGAGCCAGCCAGAATTGTTAGAGCCAGATCATACGGGCTGGCCAGATTTGGATGGGGTGCCTATTCATGAAACTGGTGATGGTTTGTGCTCACATTTTTGGAACTGGGATGATCAGATACTTTATAATTGCGAGGGCAGTTATGAGATCTTGAGAAAATGGTTAGTAAGAGACATGTGTGATCCTATAGCTTGGGGGACTAATCCTATAGAATATTATCAGTCCATCAAAGTCATAGATAACATGGCGCCAGAGATCATAGACTGTGCAGATGGTGTGATTTCAGCGCCTGCAGATTATAATTGTAACTCTGAAATTTACCTGAATGATTATTTCCCTGAGTTCAGAGATGTATGTGGATCTATTCAGGATACGATCATCACTGTTACACCAGGTACTGCAATAGAGCGACCTGCAGGTAGTGGGCAGTTTTATCTGACCAATATGTCACCAGGTACGCATACGGTAAAGCTTACCGTAAAGGATCAATGCAGTAATGTTAGCAGATGTTCTTTTGATGTGAATGTCATAGATCAATCAGGGCCTAATGTAGCTTGTGAGCAAGATGTGCAAGTGTCTCTCAATAGTTCTGGAATTGCAGAGTTGCCTGCTGAAGTATTGGATGATGGCTCTTTCGATAATTGTACACCTATAGAGTTTGAAATTTATAGAATGCTAGACGTCTGTAATAATGCCTCAGATCTGGAGCCAGGTCCTTATGTGACTTTGTGTTGCGAGGACATTTCCGCTGATCCTATTCTACTTATGTTGAGAGTGTGGGATGATGCAGATAGCAATGGCATGTACGGTACGACGGGCGATTTCTTCAATGAATGCATGGTCAGAGTCTTTGTGAGTAGTGCGACCATTCCTAACATCAGTTGTCCGCCAGGAGTAACTATTGCCTGCGATGCTGATTACACTAATCTTAATATTACTGGGCAACCGGCTTTAGGTTCTGCATGTAATTTTGTAACTGCAGATTATACGGATGATATTGATGATCTGAATAGTTGCAATACGGGTAGGGTCGTTCGTACTTGGAATATAATTGGTCAAAACATAGATTGCAAACAGACAATTGAGATTGCTGCTGCGATGCCATTTACAGAAAATGACATTGTGTGGCCGGCTGATTTTGAAGGTGATTGTGCAATGGTCAATGTCGCCGACAGACCACTGGTGAATAATGTGACCTGTTCTCAAATCGGGATAGACGTGGAGTCGGATACTTTCTTTTTTAATCAAGAGGCTTGTTATAAAGTCATAAATAACTGGGCCGTCATAGACTGGTGTCAATATGATGACACAGTAACGCCAGCTCAAGGATACTGGACTAGACAGCAAGTGATTAAGATCACTTCTTCTGACCCGCCAGTCATAACAGGTTGTCAAGATCAAGTGCTGGGAATGAACACTGCTGATTGTGAAGTTTCTGATGTTGTAATTACAAATAGTGCAATGGGTAGTAGCTGTGCTTCAGGGCAAGGCCTTTCTTGGTCTTATCAGATTGATTTTGATGGTGACACCGTTTCAGACATGAACGGCATAGCTTCAGGCAGTAATCCTTCTATAAATATTCAAAGCGTAGCTGGAAATGGCTTGTCGGTTTCATGGATGGTAACTGATGGTTGTGGCAATAATGCTTCTTGCACACAACTCATAACTCTAGAAGATAGTAAGAATCCTACTGCATATTGTCATAGTCTGGCCACAGCAGTTATGGTGGGCAATGGAGAGGCAGAAGTATGGGTAACAGATATTGATGCTGGAAGTACGGATAACTGCACAGCGACTGGAGAATTGATTTTATCATTTGAATCAGATTCTTTAGTGTCTAGTTTGTTGTTTGATTGTGAGGACATACCTAATGGTGTGAGTGGAGACGTGACCGTTACATTATATGTGACTGATGCAGCTGGTAATCAAACTAACTGTACGACTCAGCTCAACTTGCAAGATAACTCAGACACTTGTACAGATGGTAATCAAATGATGGTTAGCATAGGTGGTCAGATTAAGACTTTGGAGGGTGAGGAGATTAAGAATGTAATGACAACTATAGAAGAGGGTAGTGCGCAGATGGATGATATGGATATGACCGATGAACAAGGCATTTATGTTTTTGATGAGTTGCCAGAAGATAGAACTTATAGAATAACGCCGCAAAAATCTGGTGACTTTTTAGAAGGCTTGTCCACGGTGGATATTATAGTGTTGCAAAGACATATTCTAGGTGTGGAATATCTAGACAGTCCATATAAAGTTATAGCAGCTGATGTATCTTGGGATGACAAAGTCAATGGCCAAGATCTTTTTGAGTTGAGACGATTTCTATTGGGTGAGATAGATTCATTCACTTCTGGTCCGTCATGGAGGTTTGTGGATGAATCGTATGGATTCGCTGATCCATTGAAACCTTTTCCGATAGATGAAGAGATTACTTTGCAAGCTTTATCAGAATCAGAAAATTTGGAGAATGATTTTGTAGGAGTCAAGGTGGGGGATGTTGATGTTTCTCTTGAGTTGGGCTTGATTGATAATGATAACAATAGATCGAGAGCTAGAGATTACCAATTATTCTATACTCTTGAGGCGATGAGTTCTGAGCATGAGGATTTGATTCCGGTTTATTCTAATGATGTAGGAATTATTCAAGGTTTCCAGTTTGCGCTAGAGCTAAGTGAAGGAAAGATAACTGATGTCTTGCCAGGTAGTGTGGATCTGGAGTCTCATCATTATCATATGAAAGATGACAGAACTATTGCGATGAGTTGGAATTCAATCGAAGGCGCAGTCACCAATAAATCCATACCGTTGTTTTACTTGAGTGTAACTGATATGGATATGAATGCTTTTGCTTTATCCTTGCATAAGCAAGCGCCAGCTGCTGAGATATATCTCACAGATAAACTTATCACAAAGATTCCGAGTTTATCTCTAGATGATCGAGATGGAATAGGGCAATTCACTTTGTATCAGAACGAACCTAATCCATTCAAAGAATGGACGGAGATAGGTTTTTATTTGCCAGAATCACAAGAAGTGGATCTAAGTTTCTACACTGTTGAAGGAGAGCTAATATATGGGGTAACAAGGAACTTCGAGGCAGGTCAGAATAAGATGAGAATCACAGCGGACGATCTAGGTAATAATAATGTGGTAGTGTATAGACTGTCAAGTGATCTGTATAATGATTCAAAGAAAATGATCATCGTGAGGTGATCTCAAGAATACTGCTGATCAATTCTTTTTTGAATTGTCAGGGGATGCATATATTATGTGTATCCCCTTTTTTATTAATATCTACAAACTATAATCTATCTCATTAGAAAGGCAGCGTCACCGCCAAACATTGCTAATAGAAAAACAAGTATTTAAGAAGCTATGCTGAAGAGGGTCATAATCTCAAAAAACTTTAAAGTGACATTCAGATACATAAATATTTGCATTCAAGTGTCTGGTTGAGTTTCATAATTTTTTTTAACTAAAAATCTGAAATTTCATATTCCTACGATAAAATGCGGGCGGGTTAAGTCATATGGTACTTTAATAAGTTAGTGTCAAAACATTTAACTCTAGTCTTAGTATTCCGTTCCTTTAATCTTGTTTTATAAGCATCTTACTTATGAGCGCTTTGATCATTGGATTTTGTGTCTTCAGAAAGGCGTATGTTTTTGCATTTGTGTGAGGGATAGTGGATTAGGGTGTCTTTAAATTTCTTATCCCGATTTTGGGTAAGGATTTCAATTATTCTATGTGTGCAGGCAGGTATAGTAGGAGCTGTGCCGAATTATCAGATAAATAGAAAATGGAGCTGTTAAAAGACGAATCCTGGAGCTACTAATTCTGCTATTTATACATTTAGCATTATAATGCTTGGGAGTATTTTACCCAAATCTTCAGGAACCTATTTATTATCTACTCTAGTTGGGTTGGAAAAAGGAATTGCTTGGCTTATGGTAGATGCCGTAGTTTGTTTTGAGTACAATTAATTGCTGCAGCTGTACTTGGTGTTTTTAACAATTTAAGCTCAATATAACACCCTAATAGCCCATTCCATTGAGAAGGCTCTGTTCCCTCCTTTTTGCGAATTGTATAGGACATCTCCCCTTAGAAGCGACTGAATCAAATCGCATGTAAGATTCCCTTTCATAGGCTGGAAGCGAGGTAGGGCTTAAGATCCGAAAATGGTTTTGGGGATCCATATCGGATGCGCAGATACTCAAATCTATATTAATAGGGGCACTTTTTTAAGCAGTATTATTTCTTGTTATTCTTTTTCAATTTCTACCTTTGTGATCAAATTAATATGAATTTCCTAAACCATTCGCATATAATAATTTTAATGTAACCATAACTATGAGTCAGTCACAACGATATTTTTTTATTGTCATTATACTCTGTTCGTATCCATTTCTACTAGCTGCTCATGGAGTTAGTGAATCTGATCAAGCAATATTAAGTAATGGTGGATTACTGGAATATATCCTTGTCGGTGCTAAGCATATGATTACAGGTTACGATCACCTGCTTTTTCTAGCAGGGGTTATTTTTTATCTCAGTAACTTTAAGGATATACTTCGATTTGTAACAGTATTTACAATCGGTCACAGTATTACTTTGATAAGTGCTACTTATTTAGGGATAAAAGCTGATGAGCATTTGATAGATGCCGTTATAGCTATAAGTGTTTTGTATAAAGGGTTTGAAAATTTGGGAGGTTTTCAAAAAATATTTGGTTTCAAATCTCCCAATCTTTTACTGATGGTATTTATTTTTGGATTGATTCATGGATTCGGCTTGTCTACACGACTACAATCTTTCGATCTTGGAACAGGGCAGTTTCTGGAGAAGATTGTCAGTTTTAATATTGGGGTGGAACTAGGGCAGGTTCTTGCACTTATTCCTATCGTTTTCATTATTTCTAAATGGAAATCACACGATAGCTATAATACTTTTTATAAGGCGGCCAACTGGTTCTTGATAATCGCGGGAGTAGCTCTTTTTATTTTTCAAATGCTTGGTTATTTTGCTCATCACTAGAGTAGAGTTTTTAACTAATTGTTAGTAGTATTAATATACATACGTCACCTAGCAACACTCCAGTATATCTATACCTAAACTTTATATTGAGCTTGACTAAATTGCAATAAGTTGAGTCCCTCTTACGGCACTTGAATTGCTAGACTCCTGCTATATTCCTATTTTAGCCATCTCACTTCATCTTATGAATATCCCATTAGCAATAATCCAAAATCTAAAGGATCTGCAGATTGTTATCGAAAGCTCAACTGCTGTCAGTGGTGGTGATATAAACGAAGCTGTCAAAATCATAACAACTGCTGGCAATACTTTTTTCCTAAAGTATAATACAACTGCTAATGCTCAGGCTATGTTATCCAGTGAATGCCAAGACTTGGCTTTGCTCAAAGCTAACGGAGTTAGAGTACCTGATGTCATTGCGCAGGCACATTCATCTAGCTGGGCTTATATCCTGATGAAGTGGATAGAACCGAGATCACCTAACCCTGCTATGTTTGCATCAGATCTGATGAATTTGCATGAGCAGACACAGACCACCTTTGGATTGCCTTATGATAATCATATAGGAACTTTAGCGCAATCCAATACGCAATATCAAGACTTCGCAGATTTCTATTTGTCTACAAGGATAGAGCCCCAGGTACGCCTGGCAAGGGATACCTGTAGTATTATTTTTTCCTATTCCCTGAAACATTTTCATAGGATAATTGAATCTGAAATTCCTAGTGAGCCTCCAGCGCTCATACACGGGGACTTATGGAATGGCAATATGATATATGGGGCAGAGGGGCCGGTATTCGTAGATCCCTCAGTGAGTTATAATCATCGTGAGATGGACTTGGCTATGATGCGGCTTTTTGGGAATTTTGGGAATGAGGTGTACTTGAGATATGAGGAAGAGCTACCTTTGGAGAAAGGATGGCAAAAAAGAGCTGATCTATTCCAACTCTATTATTTACTTGTGCATCTTAATATATTCGGAGCCCAGTATCAGCGCTCTGTAGATTCCATATTCCGAAAGTATCTATTGTAGAATATCAGTAGTAATAAACTAGCTTGTTAATTTGCTCTTCCTGTGAAAGCCGTATATCTCTTACGATAACCATCATAAGATTTGATTTAGGGTATACCCTCGGGCCATATAGGGTATGATATTATAATTTTACTTTTTCTATTAGAATAAATGACAAATTATAAGGCTGAAAATATTAAGTATAGAGTCTTATTCCTTGTTTTGTTCTTTGAAAGAATCAATATGGATGGCAGTTGATTTCGTTATATTCTATGAGTTCATCGCCTTTCCTTGATGCCTTAGGTTACGTTCAGGGCTAGAAAAGATGAGGTGTCTTTTTTTTTTGATTTATATGTATATGCCTCAACAACTACTTAACAAATTGCTACTATAATTAATCAATATCTCCCGTACCTTGGCAGCTTAATTCAATAAGAGTATTATGAGTGTACGTGTAAGATTTGCCCCCAGCCCGACAGGCCCCCTGCATATAGGTGGTGTGAGAACAGCCCTCTATAACTACCTGTTAGCCAAGCAGAAAGGAGGCACTTTCATACTAAGAATAGAAGATACGGATCAGAACAGACTGGTGAAAGGCGCTGAAGCCTATATCAAAGCCTCCCTCGAATGGTTAGGCTTGACCCCCGATGAAGGGCCAGGCTATGGTGGAGAGCACGGCCCTTACAGACAGAGCGAGCGAAAAGAACTCTATGCGCAATACGCCAAGAAAATGGTGGAAGATGGCAATGCTTATTATGCCTTTGATACGCCTGATGAGCTGACGCAGATGCGCAAAGACCAGGAAGCACTCGGCCATCACTCAGCCAAGTATGATGCCCGTATGCGGATGCAGATGCGCAACAGCCTCACACTCCCCAAGCAGAAGGCCGATGCGCTCATAGCCTCAGGCCAAGGCATCATCAGACTCAAAATGCCGCACGATGAGGATGTGTCCTTTGTCGATCTCGTAAGAGAAAAAGTAACTTTCAATACGGATCAACTCGATGATAAAGTCATCCTCAAAGCAGATGGCATGCCCACCTATCATCTGGCCAATATCGTTGATGACCACCTCATGGAGATCACGCATGTGATAAGAGGGGAGGAGTGGCTGTCGAGTACGGCGCATCATGTGCTCATGTATAGATTCATGGGTTGGGAGCCACCACACTTCACGCATTTGCCACTGATACTGAAACCTACGGGGAAAGGGAAATTGAGTAAGCGGGATGGTGCCAAGTTTGGTTTTGCCGTATTCCCGATGGAGTGGGATGATAAGAAGGAAGGGGTGACCTATGCAGGCTTTAAGGAGAACGGTTTTGATCCTAAAGCGTTATTGAATTTCTTGGTTTTGCTCGGCTGGAACCCAGGTAATGATGAAGAGATAATGACACTGGAAAGAATGACAGAGTTGTTCTCACTGGACAAGATAGTGAAGAGCGGGGCACGATTTGATGTGGATAAATCCAGGTGGTTCAATCAGCAATATCTGATGGCGACTGGTGACGCAGATTTGTTGGAGCCTGTCAAAGCAGCTATGCCCGAAGGCCTCGTCGTAGAGGACGGTTATCTGACACAGGTTATCGGTCTGATGAAAGAAAGGGTGCACCATTACGGTGACTTCTTTATGGAAGGGCATTACTTCTTTAAGTCGCCGACAGAATACGACGCCAAGCAAGTCAAGAAACGTTATTCAGAGGATATCGTTCCTCAGTTGACAGCACTCAAAGAATTGATTGCCAGTGGTGATCTTTCTGCCACTACCACAGCAGATAGTGTCAAGTCTTATCTGAAAGACAATGACCTCAAGATGGGAGTCTATCTGCCCTTGCTACGTATTATGATGTGTGGGAGCCTGACTGGGCCAGATCTTTTTGAGATCATGGAAGCGCTCGGCAAGGAAGAAGTGCTGAATCGATATGATAGGGCTATGGGGGAGTGGGCAGTAATGAAGACGACTTAAACTTTATGGAATTGTCTCTTGGACCTCATAGAGGCAGATAAGGCAATATCAGGCATACTACAGAAAGCTTGTGGTGCGGACATTTTTCGGCGAATATGAATTTGGTCTCTGCAAGATCTCTAGCTGGCTTTTTTTAGAAAATTATTGCCAGTTTCTGCACTGATACAAGTAATCCTTTTGTTGCACTTAATTTTAATCTTAGGTAGCATTTGAACTCAGGCATCGTATTTTTGCTTCCCACAAGTAATATGATCAGAAGGCCAGATTCCCTAAACAATCCAGGTGTTCATCGTGGTGCCCGTAATTTCTGTTAATCTGAGTTTTATTTATAAAAAATCAATTCCTAACATTTAAAATACTAATTGAATATGAAAAATGTTTTGTCTAGAATTTCAATGCTCTTGGGAGTGATGGCTATCTTTTTAGTTGTTGCTTGTAATGGTGATTCTGATGCACCAATTACTTGTTCTGATGGTCTTCTCAATGGGGATGAGGTAGGTGTGGATTGTGGAGGCAGTTGTCCACCTTGCGCAGTAACCACTACTGTCGCAGAGGATAAGGCCAATATTCAGAAGACCTTGGATGATGTGCTGCAATGTGTCACTGACCTCAAAGAAGCTAGATCTACCCAAGTCTTATTGAGAGATTTTCTGGGCATGTCTGATGGAGAGGTGGTCAATGAGGATTGGCTGGAAGATATGACTAATGACTTGGCGGAGGTCTTGGATACGGATGTAATAGAAGATAATAATAGATTAGATCTGGCTTATCATGCAGGTACACATAGGTATGTTCATGCTACTAAAACTTGGGAGAAACTGGCTAGTCCGTCAGATAAGATCATTTTCGAGTTTCCGACTCAGGAAAGTAACAGTACCAATAATGCAGTTCTGACGATGGATCGTTATGCAGATGAGGAAGTCACTATACAAGGAGAGACGATGTTCTTACCAACTGATATCAATGTGAGGCTGGTTGTGGATGGCAACAGTATTATGGAGGTGGAGCTTAAAGATGTGACTTATGCGGATAATGCAGATTTTGAGATTCCAGTAGAATTGGATTTGAGATTGTTTTTTGATCCAATAACCATAACCATGGATGTCGATAGAAAAACAAATACAGAATTTTCTGCAGTAATGTCAATGACGGATGCCCAGCTGTGCAATTATAGAGTAGAATTGGATGCTGAATTAAGAGATGATGACTTTGAGAATATCAGTGAGGGGTCATTCAAGAAAATTGAGGCCAAAGTTTCAATTGGTGCTTTGAGTATTCAGTCGTTAGCGGGCTTGGCAGAATTAATTGCACTCGATGATCCTACCCAGACACAAATTAATTCCTTGTTGGACCTGGATGTGCTATTTAATGGTGTAAAGATCGCAGACTTGGAATATGATGAAGAGGCAAACACCATCAATATATTCTATAAGGATTCCACATCAGAGGATGGTAATAACTACATTGATCAGTTCTTGGATGATTTAGAATTATTGTTCGAAGAATTCACTGGAGGGTGGTAAGCCTTTGTAAGAGATATATTAACAATGGATTGAACCAGATTTTGGTTCAATCCATTTTTTGCTTTCTGATATTACTGTTATCGCATCAGGCCAATGCTCAGATGGCGGACCCTCTGATAAGAGAACCAGGAAAAGAGCAAACGCGACACCAGTTGGGATTAAATGCTTCAAGATTCATTTTATTCTTTGATGAACAAAGTAATAATTTGGACTTGGGATATCGTATGGGTATGGATTCACTGAATAGAATCAGACTTGCCTCCACCTTGGAATTGAGCACTGCCAGTGATGCGGTCTCTAGCTGGGCTGTTAGATTAGGAGTAGATAGAACTTTCGCCACTAAGAAAAACTGGGCTTATTATTATGGGGTGGATGCCCAATATTTTTCTACGATTTCCAGTAGCAGTGGCCGTAGGAATGAAAATTATGGCGCTCAAGTTTTCTTAGGTATTCTCTTCCATATTGGAAATTATTTTTCCCTTTCCACAGAGCCTACACTGGCTTTTCTTCGATATTCGACCATGGATGATAATGATTTCAATCCCAATGCCAATCGCAAGTGGTTCGAAACTAAATTCCTGAATATCGGGCAGGTGAATTTCAATTTTCATTTTTAATATTAGCTCAAGGCACTACCTGGCTCTATATTGATTGCTAATCAAAGTCAGCCACCATCCCTTCAGCCGCTGCTCTTTCCGTATAGCTGCCCTCCTCCTCTTCCTAATTATTATTGATTCTGAGATCTCCTTATTTATAGGGATAAGTACCTAAGTTAATCTTCAGATATTTACGACGATAAGTTAGTCTACTGAATTACAAATGTTTCATTCTGGTTACTGTCCAAAGTTCACGGGTGTAATGAAGCAAAGTCACTTCTGTGAAATATAGGCTTAGCTAATTGGAGTTTGCGTGATTTATTTTTAGTCGCCTTGCTCTTGATAATCTTACGTTTAAAATTATTTTCTATGAAAGCATTGACTAAATTATTTGGTAATTGGAAGCCTGAGAAGGTTGCTCATATCGGTCAGGACAATTCTCAATCTTGCTGCGCTGATAGGAGTATTGATAATGATATAGAGAGAGATAGATTGAGGAAATCTACTATCCATACCAGTACTTGCAAACACCAGATCAAAAGCATCAAAGGTTTCCTGAAAGGAAATAAAGTATATGCCAAAGTTAAAAAGGCTGGCCTTTCAGACAAATGTGAGCTCATGTATGCCTTGGGAACTAAACCTAAAACAGCTGATCTGGTGCCTTGGCAAACTTTGCCCAAGGGTGAAAGAGAGACACCTGCTTTTAAAGTGCCTACATGGAATAGGGGTATTCGTCATCCAGTTTTTTTTACTGTCCACGCCATCAGTAAGAAAGGTAAAATAGGCCCTCCTGTCCACGTGCAAATAGATGAACGCAGTCCTCAAGGAAATGGAGGCGATGGAAACCAAGTTGAGGTCAGAAATAATGCGCATCGTGAAATGCAAAGAAACGCAGTATCAGCTGGACCGTTCGGTGCTGCAGTAGCAACCCGACCTGCTATTGCCGTAGCGGCAGCTCCAGGGATTTCTCCCTTGATTACGGCCCAACATCGAATAGGAATTTTCTCTGCGTATGTAGAATTTGAATCCAGAGACCCCAATGCCGTGAACTATGTTTATTCCATCGGTTCTGCACCTGGGGAAAGTGATCTTAGATGGTGGCAGTCTCTCAGACCCTATGATAGGAGAACAGGATGGCACTCTATGAAGGAACTGAGCCTGAATCCTCTAGAACCATTTTATTTCAATGTGCGAGCCGCTTATGCAGCTGGTAGTGGCAATGGGGAAATCACCTCCTCGGCAGCGATGTATTTTCAGTGGGAGAATTTAGGCGCAGGAAATATTGTATATGATTTTCCGGTGGATGGTTATGATCTGGACGGGAATTCAGGTGCAGGATGGACTCCAGAAGAGATCAACGCCTTAAGATATTTTACAGAAAGAATGGATCCGATCATCCGTGAGATATACGGAAATCCCGCTCATGACATGACCTTGTCCATTGTCAAAGATGCAGCCTATACGGGTACAAATGTTTTCCTTGCAGGAATAAATGAAATCAGGACAGGCTTATTCGGAAATTGGCAGTTACTGACTCATGAGATAGTCCATGCTTTTCACGGTCACGTGTATTTCACTAATGATCAAAACTGGAAATTCGATAAAGAACTAATGGGCTTTGAAGAGGGTTTTGCGCATGCAGTCAGCTATCTATGTATGAATATATTTTCTAGGACTTATCCAGATGATGTTGTACTTGGAGATTTGGGTGACTTTTATCAGCCCTATACTTTAGCTGATTACGAATTCCGGAATCATCCTAATTTGATCACCGAAGATTTTTGGTCGGCTGGAGCAGGTATGGGTTTGGGTTTTGAGAGATACGAAATGGCTGCTTCTGTTTTCTATAAATTCTTCATAGAGAATACGGAATTTTTCACAGCAGTGAATGCTGCCTATTATGAACTACTGAATGACGATGTTCTGCATCAGCTCACGCCTACTCGCGAGATGATGATAGATCTGATCAGTAAGGTGCAAGGTCAGATAGAGAATACTGATACAGCTGTGTGGATAGATAGACAGCACATCCTTGCTTGTCGTAATGAGATAGGGGATAAGGTCAGATTACTCAGTTACCTTTACACTTACGCCACTGAATTCTGCTATAAGAATTCTATTTACCATTATCAGACTTTTCCCGATGGTAATGACTGGACATATAAATATGGTACTGCGGATGAACAGCTACATAGCTATAATGATCGTGTAGGTTTCTATTGGTTGAAAAGAGTGAGGGATGGCGTGACGATTGCTTCCGGGGTATTCACACCTACACCTTCCATTAATCCACCTGCATCTCAGCAACTGGCTAGAGCAGAGGTGCATATGAGTACGGCAGGAGATAATTCTGTTTACATGTCAGAAATAGGGGATCACGTGGTCAAGCTCAATTTGCAAGAGGAATTGGAGCTTTATGAAATGGAAGTTATTCATGACCGAAGTGCAGCCACTCACAAGAAGTTTTATAGACTTTTCGGTACGGCTCTCATAGAGCCTGAATACACTCTATGTGGCGCCTTTTTGAATTTGCCGACAGGCGGTCAGCTTGCTCTAGTATATGAACCAGATGCTGAGGGGAATTCAGTTTTCCCTATCGTACATGCAGTAGTCAATTTAAACACCTGGCTAGCCGATCTATCCAGTTGGTTTTTAAGTTTCGACGCAGGTGATGATGATCATGACAAATTCCCAATGGGAAAGGTTCGTATCGAGTATCTATCCGGGGATATGCAGAAGTATGTTGCAGTAAGAAATTTGGGTTTTGGAGATCAGAATTATGGATTGAATTGTATACTCATCGATTTTCTTGAGATGGAACGAATAGAGCAGGTTGTCTAGCAATTAGATGAATTTTTGCAATGAGAATTATTAAGTCATCTAAAGTCGCGCCCATAGTTTACCAGCAAGTTCCTTAATGAAAAAAGGATTAGATTAGTACTGAATTTGATCTATAATGAATTTAGACAAGCAAATTGATAACTCTCACTTTAATCGCTATCAATTATTATGTGGCTATGCGTTATTGATTTTATTTGCCTTTCTGTTTCTATCTTGTATGACTAAAGCTCGGCTCTATTGTTCAGAAGCAGACTTCACTGCCTGCTGCTATAAGTTTCAGGGTAAGGATAGGTTCACTTACGATTGGGCCAGTTGTACCATTAGTGAGCAAGGTCAAGGGACTTATTCAATCAGAGGGGATACCATTATATTTTATTATGATGAATTGTCAGAATTGTCAGAACGAGCAGGGGATGAAATTACTATGAAGAAAATTGCGGGTTCAGATGATTCGATTCACATGGATTTGAAAGTTGTTCAGTTGAATGGCGGTGATCCAGTGCCACAATTTAATGCAGCTATTTTTCAAGCTGGTGTTTTAATAGAGGGGAAAGAAGGTGATTACAACGGGCAGACCCGGATTAACTTACCTTACATCTATCCGGGATATGAGATTTAGTTATCCCATGTGGCTTGCTCGAGTATTCGGTTTTCCGTGAAAACCAAGGGTCATTATACAATGAAAGCAGAGCTAGAGCCAGGCCCTAAACCAAGACCTATCAATGGAGGAATTTATGAATATCGTCTATTAGAATTGACGGATGATGCCCTGATCATATCAGAATTTGAGACAGCTGCGGTTCCCATAAGAATGAAGCGCAGTAGGGACTGAGCTTGTTCGTGGCTTAAGAAATCACACCTTCTAACGCTTTATTCCAATTACAGGCTGCCCTAATAAGCTGTTAACAATGCTTTCAAATAGATATTACTGCTTATCTTAATATCCTAAAATCCTACTGATATGAGAGTTCTATTCATCTTGTGCGGCCTTATGATTACCCTAAATGCGTTCGGCCAAGTCGATCTCGGCTATCAACTCCCTGACAAAGCCATTCTCGATCTGGCAGATGCACCACTACCACCGCGTCTCAGAATCAATACTGAAGCCACTAAAGGTCTATTGTTATATAGAAAATCCTACAAGTCCATTCAGGAGTTGTCAGAAGAAGAACTGCGCCTTGCAGGACTCAGGATCAATCCAGTGACTAACATTTCCAGTAGACAGCGCTACTACTATGATATGACCCTGCTTGATGTAGCGACAGGAAAGGAAACGGCTATTAAAGGCTTACCCACTGGTGCTCGACTTTCCAATCACTCCATGTCTTACGACCAACGAAAAATGGCCTTTACCAATACCACTACTTCCGGTGTGGAGCTATGGGTTGTCGATATATTCTCAGGGGAATTGAATAAACTTACAGAGGATAATCTCAATGCCAATATGGGTAGACCCTATGCATGGATGAAGGACAACGAATCCTTACTTGTCAAGGTGTTGCCAGCGCAGCGCCTGCCCCTTGTAGACACTAAGACCGCTGTTCCTACTGGCCCAACCATCTCAGTCAATGAAGGTAAAAAAGCTCAGAACAGAACCTATCAAGATTTGCTCAAGAATAAAAATGACGAAGCCAATTTTGAAGCCTTGTCAACTTCTGAATTGCATCAAGTCAAACTCAATGGACAGTCTTCAGCTTTTATGCCTGCAGACATTTATAGAGGCATGTCCTTTTCACCTGATGGTAGATACCTGATGATTACTACAGTGGATAGACCCTATTCCTATCTCGTCCCTTATAGAAAATTTCCTTCCTCGACTAAGATGTATAAGTCCAACGGAAGCTTGGTGAAAACCATTTTGGATGTACCTCTTATAGAAGATCTACCCAAAGGATTCATGTCAGTCAGAACTGGCCCTAGAAATTTCAGGTGGCGTTCTGATAAGCCTGCTACACTTTACTGGAGTGAAGCCCTGGATGGTGGTGATGCCAATGTGGAGGCAGAATATCGCGATGAGGTTTTCCAGCAAGCTGCCCCTTTTAGTGGTGCTAAGAAATCGCTGATCAAAGTTCACAACAGATTCTATGACATGGAATGGGGTAATGCGGATATGGCTATTGCCAATGATTACTGGTGGAATGATCGTAATACCAAGGCCTATGTTTTTTCCCCTTCAGATGCCAGTCAGACACCAGTCGTGATCGATGATAGAAATTATCAAGACAGATATAGTGACCCAGGATTGTTTGTAGAAAAAAGAAATAAGTATGGTCAGTATGTACTCGATATGGATGGTGATTATCTTTATCGCTTAGGCGATGGATTTTCTGAAGAAGGTATTAAGCCTTTTGTAGACAAGTATAATGTAAAAACGAAGTTCTCGGAACGCCTTTATCACGCAGATGGCGTATCCACTTACGAAGACCTTTCTTTTGCCATTGATATCAAGAAAGGACTTTTACTTTCCAGAATAGAATCCAAGTCTGACTACCCAAATTATTTTCTCAGGAATATCAGTACAGGAGAATTGAAACCTGTCACAAAATTTGTGAATCCGTTCAAGGCTATGCAGAATGTGCATAAGGAAGTCATTAATTATAAGCGGGATGATGGGCTCGACTTATCAGCGACCCTATACTTACCAGTCGGCTATGATCATGGCAAAAAAGAAAAATTGCCAATGGTGATGTGGGCCTACCCGAGAGAATACAAAGATAAGAATACAGCTGGTCAAGTGACCTCTTCTCCAAATGAGTTCACCTTTCCATATTACGGATCACCGCTATACTGGGTGATGCGTGGCTATGCAGTATTGGATGACACGGCTTTTCCGATAGTGGGAGAGGGTGATGAGGAGCCCAATGATAGCTTCAGATCTCAGCTTGTAGCCAATGCCAAAGCGGCCATAGATGCAGTGGACTTGTTGGGTTATGTGGATAGAGCTAGAGTAGGGGTGGGAGGTCATTCTTATGGTGCTTTCATGGTCGCTAATCTCTTATCGCATTCGGATTTATTTGCAGCTGGCATTGCTAGGAGTGGTGCTTATAACAGGACGTTGACACCTTTTGGTTTTCAGTCAGAGGAAAGAAACTACTGGGAGGCTCCAGAGGTCTATTATACGATGTCTCCATTCATGCATGCTGAGAAAATGAAAACACCATTACTGCTGATTCATGGTCAGGCAGATAATAATTCCGGTACCTACCCGATGCAGTCTGAGCGCTACTTCAATGCCCTGAAGGGACTAGGTGCTACAGTGAGACTGGTGATGTTGCCCAAGGAAAGTCATGGCTATTCCGCTAGAGAATCTGTCCTTCATATGTTGTGGGAACAAGATGAGTGGCTGGACAAGTATGTCAAGAATAGAAAGATGGATGAAGATGCAGCTGACCCTAAGAAAGGAGAGCCAGAGTAGATTCAGGCTCTGTATAATCTTCGAAATTTTCTCTTAGAATTTACAAAGGTTTATTTATTTTTAACGTAAGAGATGCGATTGAAACGGAATTAGATTATTAATGGCTTGACAGGAGAAATCATCCAAAACGTGAAAGCACCATTCAGATCAGAAAATCCAGACTGGACTTTCGAGCGAGCTATGGGTGCAGATCCTGAGACAGGATTGGTTTATACTGCAGATCATTGATATTTGTTGGTTTATGACTTTAAAGAGTAACAGGTCAGAATCGAGTAGGCAAAGGGGCTCTCACCCGTAAACCTCTCACAGACCCGTGCTTGAACCTCGCAGCTTACACGACTCTTCACCCTCACCCAACGCTTTTAATGGTCAGGTCAATTCATCATTTAATGATGTAAATCAATATGATTATTAACTAGACTGAATTGCACATTTAATAGGCACGATCTAAATTTGAGTTTTAGTACGAGAAGAATAGTTGACTATTCTCTTCAGAAGAATGTTAAATTTTTTTCCCCTGATTTGTTTCTATTGTATCTGAAACATTATTCATCTAGATTCTTTTGTAAGTCTCTCACACTTCCATGTATGCCTCTGAACTAAGCTTTGAAACGGTACAGACAAGTGGACCTTTTTTGCACTTATAAAGGGACATGGTTTACACTTTTTAAAAGTTCGAAATTGCTTGAAAAAGCAAATATGAGCTGGAACATCGATAGTGTAATGGAACAAAAAGTACTATTCATCAAAATGTGGCAGAGTGGAGATTACAATATGACTGCCTTGTGCGATCGATTCAATATCTCAAGAACTATCGGGTATGAGCTCGTAATTAGATTTGAGGAAGAAGGGGTAAGTTGTTTGCAGGTAGAGACATCAGCACCACTTGGTAAGCATTAGTTCTCTATTCTTGTATAGAAGTGACCAAGTAAAATAGATATACTCTTTACCATAGTGCTGTGAGATTCAATCTATGTCAGCTTCTATGTCAATACTTAATTAAACCAAACCTCATTTCTTTACGTTATCCTGCTCAATGGCTAGAAAAATAAGCTCCATACAAGATAAAAAGGCAGTAGACTGGAAAGGGGGCTTCAGGTCCATTAAGTATTTACCGCGATTTTTTAAAGAAATATATAGTAGCGGCCCAAGTATTTTTCTTATTAATCTCATAGGTCGCTTACTTAATGCTTTTACGCCAGTAATAGTCTTGTACGTCGGTAAGCTATTAATAGATGAGGTCATTCAGCAGGCTAATCTGAAAGGCGCTGGTGACTATGGCCAGCTGTGGACATTGCTAAGTATAGAAATTACTGTTATTGTTTTCTCTGATCTGATAAATAGGGTTGTGAGTTTGACAGATGGTTTGATTGGGGATTTATATTCTAATCACTCATCGGTTTTGATAATTAGAAAGACTAAGGATTTGAGCATTAGCCAGTTAGAAGATTCTGAAATTTATGACAAATTGGAAAGAGCTCGGACTAAGACTAGTTCAAGAGTAGGTTTGATGACCAATGTGCTCGGCCAGATACAGAGCATAATCGTTGCAATTTCGCTGGTTGTTGGACTTATTTATTTTGAACCATGGTTGGTGCTGATTTTGATACTTAGTATCATCCCTTCTTTTATCAATGAATTGAAGTTCAGTTCCACTAGTTATTCCATAGCCAGAAGTTGGACTAAGGAGAGAAGAGAACTGGATTACTTAAGGTGGATCGGGGCTAATAATAAGACCGCAAAGGAAATGAAACTTTTTGCCCTGGTGGATTTCATTTCTGATAAGTTCAAGCGATTATCTCATCAGTACTATCTGATCAATAGAGATCTGGCCATCAAGAGGACGGGGCTGGGAGCTCTGTTTAACTTGCTAGGAACATTGAGTTACTATGGGGCCTATGTCTTGATCATAATGAGAGCGGTTATAGGGGCCATAACCATAGGAGATTTGACTTTTTTATCAGGTTCATTTAATAGATTAAGGAGTAGTTTACAGATCATTTTTTCTCGATTCACCAGAATCTCAGAAAGCGCTTTGTATCTGAGGGACTATTTTGATTTTATAGATTTACCCAGTGCTGCAAGTCCTGTAAAGGCTTTACCCATTCCAAATCCTATTCTTAAAGGCTTTGAGTTCAGGTCAGTGAGTTTTTACTATTCTGATTCATCTGAAGCTGTATTGGATAATGTTTCTTTCGAATTAAAAGTAGGGGAAAAGCTGGCTTTTGTGGGAGAGAACGGCGCAGGTAAAACGACACTCATAAAACTATTACTTAGATTTTATGTCCCGAGCTCAGGGCAAATACTATTGGATGGAGTTGACATACAAGCGTATGATGAATCAGCATATCAGAATATGTTCGGTGTTATTTTTCAAGATTTTATTCGATATGAATTCAAAGTCAATGAGAATATTGCCATAGGTGATATCAATCGACTAGAAGAGAGCGGAGCAGTAGAAGAGGCAGCTCGATTGGCACTGGCTGACGAATTCATAGATCAAATGAAAAATGGATATGATCAGCAATTGGGTAAGCGTTTCGCCAGAGGAAAAGAACTGTCAGGAGGTCAATGGCAAAAAATAGCCTTGGCAAGAGCCTACATAGGAGATGCACCAGTCATGATTCTGGATGAGCCTACTTCTGCACTGGATGCCAAGGCAGAGTATGAGGCATTTCAGCGATTCATAGGATTGACCAAGGGGAAGACGAGCATCATCATATCGCATCGTTTCTCTACAGTGCGGATGGCAGATAGAATAGTCGTATTGAAAGATGGGACGGTATCAGAATGGGGTACACATGATGAGCTTATGGATAATGATAAATTATATTCTGAGTTGTTTACTTTGCAAGCGCAAGGATACCAGTAAGTCAGCCTGAGAAGTGAAATCCTAGTTGATTCTAATCCAGCCACATGCAACTTGTTAGAAAATTGAACTTTGTGTAAACTCTTAGAGTTTTGAATTAATTATGAAATTGTGATGGATGGCTCTTCTATGGGTACTATTGTCAGCTATCCATAATGAGTATCAGGGCACTCTGTGATGAATAGAGTATTCTTTTAACAAGCTCTTATCAGTTCTATCCTGTAATAGTATGTTTTAAGCAGTAATTTAGTAGTATGATATTATGTATGAGAAAATTGATGGCTTTTGTATTCCTGGTTACAATGACTACGTTTTGCACGAAGGCTCAAGATAGCCTAGGTTATGAACTGAAGTATGGGGTCCACAGAGTCTACGATGGGTTCAGTCTGACTTACCCCGAATTAGACCAGGCACAGACTCTTTCAGATCTGAATGAGCATTACCCGGCAGACTATGTAAAAGAATATGAATCAGTTGAAATAAGCACTTACCAGGCAGACTTGCGACAAACTGCAGTCAGTTCAGATGCAAACTTAAGCCCAGACCAACTATCGCTTATCCAGTCTGCAGACTCTGGATCCACTATAGAAGTAAAAGTCAGATATCTGCCTGATAATCAACTGACTCATAATGAGATAAAAGAGATGAGCTTTGAATTTGTGATGGAACCGCAGTCAGCTGAATACCCTGGTGGTCATGCAAATTTGTTGAAGTTCTTGAAAGAAAATGGCATTGGTGAATTATCTTCCACTGTATTCAGACAACATCACTTGACTGCTGCTAACTTTACAATAGATGAGAATGGTCTTATCACAGATGTATACATGACTGAATCATCAGGAGATCCCCAGACTGATGCATTTCTGATAAAAGTCATCCGTAATATGCCGCAATGGAAGCCTGCGCGATATGCAGACGGCTCGGTAGTAGCGCAGCCATATGTATTGACAATCGGGGATCATAACAGCTGTGTCATCAACCTCTTAAAAGTAAGAACGTTGACGAGTGAGGTGGACAAGCTTAATTTGGTCAAAGTGGATGAGAAGTAATTATTTATATAAAAAATATAGAGTATAATGGAAAATATTAACGCAATAGGTCTGGACAAGGATCAGGCAAAATTACTTGCAGAGAAACTGAATGAATTACTGGCTAATTATTCTATCTTCTATCAGAATACGCGTGGGTATCATTGGAATATCAAAGGAGCAAAGTTTTTTGAGCTGCACGTAAAGTTTGAAGAGCTCTACGATGACCTTGTCATCAAGATCGATGAAGTTGCTGAAAGAATTCTAACTTTAGGCCATACGCCTAGTCATAATTATACAGACTACAGAACCATTTCAAAAATTGTAGAGAGTGTAGAGGTCAGTAACGGCGTCAAAGCAGTGGGAGAAATAGTGACATCTTTTCAAACTATCATATTGCTTCAGCGTGAATTACTGGTGATGTCAGCAGAAGCTGATGACGAGGGGACTAATGCACTTATGAGTGATTATATCCGAGAACAAGAAAAACTAGTCTGGATGTATTCTGCATTTTTGAATAGAAGCTAGATATGTGCTTTGTGAATATGGAGGACATAACCCTGGTTGAGAATCATCAATGAATTACCTTGATGATAGTTCGCCACTTTTTGGTCTCGTTCTAGCGGGTGGCAAAAGCTCAAGAATGGGGGAGGATAAGGCAACAATGAATTATCATGGCCAGCCCCAAGCAGAATATCAAGCAGATTTATTGGAGTCTTTTTGTGTTCAGACTTTTATTAGTTATGGTGATGATAGCCAACTACCTGCTCTCAGCAAGCACAAGCCTATAATGGACACTTATACTGAGCTGGGTCCCTTGGGAGGTATGCTTTCTGCATTCACTGCTTTCCCTGACAAAGCTTGGCTTATTGCGGCTTGCGACCTTCCTTATTTGACCCGGACTACTATTGAGCAGTTAGTTGCTGGAAGGGATGCTGATAAGCTAGCCAGCTGTTTTTATAACTCCACCACTGAGTTATTGGAACCCTTGATTACAATTTGGGAGCCCCGAGCCTATCCTGTGTTATTGAAAGCTCTGCACCAAGGCTATGCTTCGCCTAGAAAAGTGTTGAGTAGTAATGACGTCGCTGTAATAGCTATGAAAGACTCTATCACTCTTACTAATGTCAATGATAAAGCGGCTTATGAAATGTGGAGGAATTCCATAAAGCTTGCTGACAATTCTGGCAAGTGATGTACTGCTTATCATACTAGCTGACAATCACATCATTACAGTGTCATCTGATAAGTACCAAACCTCTGGCAACACTTTTTCTAACCGAACTAACCATCCCTGCAGGCTTCTACCTTGATGGAATACAACAAGTATAGAACAATGGTATGATGGGAGGGACTGTCAGCTTTTATCTTAAAAGGCAGTAATTGCATATTACAGTGTATATCATCCTAAGTTATTCAGTGGAAGTAAGCCAGACCAGAACGCTACAGTTCATCCATATTATACAACAATTGGTCAACTGGTGTTTCACTCCGAGTCTGTTGGATAGCTACTTTAGAGTTATCAAATAATCACTCCAATGAAAACAATACTATCTGCACTCGTCTTTCTATGGTTCGGGTCATTAGCATGTGCTCAAGTCGCCATTTCAGGCACAGTCATAGAAAAACCGGGCCTACCCATCATAGGGGCCAATATTTTCATAGAAGGGAGTTATGATGGAACAGTGAGTGATGACAATGGCTCTTTCAGCTTTAGCACTGATTTGATCGGGGAGCAGGTTTTATCGGTTTCTTATCTAGGCTATGAAACCAAGACCCTTACGATGGATGTATCCGCTATGAAAGACTTGACCATCAAACTGCGAGAATCAGCTAATACACTGGATGCGGTTGAGATCAGCGCCAGTACTTTCAAGGCAGGTGATAATTCCAAGTTGGCTGTGCTCAAGCCCTTGGATATGGTAACGACGGCTGGTTCTATGGGTGATGCAATAGCTGCCATCCAAACGCTACCAGGCACACAATCCAATGCTGACGATGGCCGTCTATTTGTAAGAGGAGGGGATGCCAATGAGACCAAGATTTATATAGATGGTATGCGGGTATTTTCACCATATACACGTTCTATTTCTGGCACGCCAGCCAGAGGTCGTTACTCTCCTTTCCTTTTCTCAGGGGTGAGCTTCAGCACGGGAGGATATGATGCTGAATTTGGGCAAGCCTTATCAGGCGTATTGGATATGCAGACCATTGATGAGCCAGTTCAGACAGAGACTAATATATCCCTTATGACAGTAGGACTAGCGCTAGGACATACCCAGAAAAAAGAAAAATCTTCCATCAGCTTCAGTGCTTCCTATATAGACCTGTCTCCTTACTATCTCATCATGCCGACAAGATTGAACTTCAATAAACCTTTCCGTGGTTTTTCAGGAGAAATGGTGCATCGTTACAAGCTGGGCAAAGGACTTTTAAAAACCTATGTAGCAGCAGATGCTGGCTCATTCAATATCGATAACGATAATTTGAATACTGGGCTTACAGAAGAGGTCGATATTCTGAATGTGAATGGTTATTTGAATTCTACGTGGTCTTCTTTTCTTACGGATGCTACCTCGATCAAGTTAGGCATGGCGTATGGAGTTAACAGGGATTTTCTCAATGTAGATGATATGGACATAGACACAGAACTGGATGGCCTACACCTAAAGGCAGCTTTTAAGACTGTACTCAGCGATTTTTTGATCTTGGATTATGGTCTTGAATATTTTAATATAAAAGACCAACTAGGACTGACGGGAAATCCATTCTTTGATGGTTATACGACTGACCGAAGTGTGCCAGCAGCCTTCACCTCAGTGGATTATTTTTTCAATAAGGATCTCGCCTTCAATATTGGACTACGATATGAGCACCATGACTTGATTTCGACCAATGAGATGGATCCTCGTTTCACTCTGGCTTATAAGGTAGGTAAGAATGCTCAAGTGAGTGCGGCCTATGGTCATTATCACCAAGAGGTCAATCCAGATTATTTATCCAGTGAGACCAAGCTGGCCAACGAGAAATCACGCCATTATTTATTAAATTATAATTTCAAAAATGATAACAGTATTGTCCGTCTGGAAGGGTACTATAAGAAGTACGATGATCTTCTTACTTATGATGAACAGGATTTCTTTTCTAATGTAGCGAACGATGGAGGTGGAGAGGCTTACGGCTTTGATGTATTCTGGAGATCCAGTAAGCTTATTAAGTATATGGATTTCTGGATCAGTTACAGTTGGTTGCAGAACCAGCGGAAGTATAGAAGCTATCCTGCCTTTGCGACACCTAGTTATTCCACTGACCATAATTTGAGTATCGTGACTAAGCGATGGTTTGACAATTTAAAATCACAATTAGGCGTCACTTATACGATGGCAAGCGGTAGGCCTTATGATAATCCTGCCACCCCGGAATTCATGACGGAGCGCTCTGGCTTTTTTCACAATATCAGTCTGAGTTGGGCTTATCTCATCAGTCAGCAGAAGATATTGTTCGCGTCTGTGTCCAATGCGCCTAGATTCGAGAATGAGTTCGGCTACAGGTACGCAGATGCCCCGGGAGCCAATGGCAGCTATGTTTCAGAACTCATTCGGCCCAATGATGACAGCTTTTTCTTTATAGGATTTTTCATAACCATGAGTGCAGATAAGCAGAAAAATCAGTTGGATACCTTATAGATATGGTGGTGACATTTCATCCGTCTCTTTCTACAGTTCATCTAGTTCTATTATAATTTACTTCATTTCAAGTCGATATTTGATGTATCAAACAATAACAAAAAATTACATTATGAAAAATTTGATCATTTATCTTTTAACTCTAGTCGCTGCGGCCAATATCTCTGCTCAGGTAGGTATTCCAGCGACACATTCTGATGCACGAACGGGCGCTATTACTGTAGAAGTGACAGGGCTGGATTCAGACGAAGGTCAGGTAATGATCGCTTTGTATGATTCTTCAGAAAATTGGCTCAAGAAAAATATTCTTGGAAAAGCAAGCCCTATCAAGAATGGTAGCGCAACAGTTGTCTTCGAAGGCCTTACCTTCGGTACCTATGCTGTCTCAACTTTTCATGATGAAGATAACAGTGGAAAATTGGAAACTGGCATATTTGGGATACCTAAAGAGCCTTATGCTTCATCCAGAGGCGCCAAGGGAATGTTTGGTCCCCCACAATGGAAAGATGCTATTTTTGAAGTCAATATGGCAGCAGTTACAGAGTCCGTCAAATATTAAAACCAATTATAAATAACCTAAATAATAGCAATGAAATTTCTTACCATAATATTCGCTTTACTTGTTTCCTCCTTATCAGTTCAAGCGCAGTCTCAGTATGAATCAGGCATGCAAAAAGCTTTTAGTCTATGGGGCGAGAACAAAACCAATGAAGCTTCTGCTTTGTTTGAGCGCATCGCTCAGGCAGAAAAAGAAAACTGGTTGCCCAGTTACTATGCTGCTAATACTCTTATAGTGGCTACTTTCCAGACCAAGGATAAGACTGCTGTGAATGAAATGCTCGAGAAAGCGAAGGAGTTCATAGAGCAGGCTCATGAGAGATCACCTGATAATTCTGAAATATATACTTTGGAAGGGTTGCTTTACACTGGTTATGTAGCTATGGAACCAGAGACTTATGGTATGAAGTACTCAGGTAAGATTATGCAATTGCACGGTAAGGCGATAGGCTTGGATGGTGATAATCCAAGAGCGCAGCTCAATAGTATAGAGTATGAAATAGGTTCAGCTAGATTTTTCAAAGCAGACCTGGCACCTTTTTGTGAGAAGTTGGAAGCAGTAAGGCCTTTATTCCAGAACCAGAAAAGTGATAATCCTTTTGCACCTAAGTATGGTGAGGAAAGAATAGATCAAATTAAGAAAGAGCTTAACTGTCAATAAGTACATATAGCATAGCGTAATGGAATTCAAAGAGGAATTTATCAAGGCCACTAAAGTATTCGTCATTTTGACGATAGTGGCTATCGTAATTGAATACACCTTTAATTCCAGTTTTACATCTTCAGATATCAAGGAATGGACTATAACCAACTTTTGTTATACCTATCCTTTTTACTTTGCAAATGGTTATCTGAATCTATATATGAACAAGGTAATGCCTTGGAATTCTGATGCCAAAAGAAGAGCGATATTAGGGACGATCATCACCATTGGGTTCAATGTGGTTTTGATTTATCTAGTGATGACATTTGTGACAGTATATGTTTACGGAGGTCCTGCAGATTATGCCTTTACTTCTAGAGGAAGAAATAATATGCTCACATCACTTGTCATAGTGACCATTATCACTTTGATTTTTTACAGCATCGGATTTTATACAGAAGTGCAATCCGAGAGACTGACTAATGAAAAATTGAGAAAAGAAAAGATCAGTGCAGAACTGAATGTGCTGAAGTCGCAGGTTGATCCTCATTTTCTATTCAATAGTTTCAATGTACTTTCAGGTCTCATAGATGAGGATTCCGCCTCTGCTCAAAAATTCCTAAGTGGCTTGTCCAAGATATATAGATATGTATTGGAACACAGGGACGAGGATTTGGCCCTTTTGTCAGATGAACTGGAATTTGCACGACAGTATATTGAATTACAACAGGTCAGATTTGAGAATGGTATTGTTCTGAATACTCATTTGCCAGAGTTGAGTATAGCCCAGAAGATTCCGACCTTGAGTGTGCAGATGGTCTTGGAAAATGCAATCAAGCATAATGGCTTCAGTTCTGCTGAGCCTTTGATTATCGATTTGAATTTTGCTGACGGCTGCTTGATGGTTAGCAATAATAAGCAAGAAAGAAAGAAGTTGGCAAGTGGTAATGGGCTGGGCTTGAACAATATCAGGCAGCGTTACGAGTTGTATGGTATAGAGCGTTTCATGGTCGAGGATGCACCTGATTTTTTCACTGTAAAATTACCATTGATAGGATGAAAGCAGTCATAATTGAAGATGAGGCAGTCTCTGCCAGGAGGATGGCGCGACTACTCGAAGTCAGGGAGTTCAGAATAATTGCGACCTTAGAGTCGACTAAAGAATTGTCAGAATTCTTGGATCGAGGCACTTTGCCGGAAGTTTTCTTCATGGACATCCACTTGAGCGATGGTGTTGTTTTTGAGTTATTGAATGAGAGACAACTCGAGGTGCCTATCATATTCACTACGGCTTATGATCAATATGCCATCAGAGCTTTTAAGCAGAACAGCATAGATTATCTACTCAAGCCTATAGATGAGACTGAACTAGATCAAGCCATTATAAAATTAAAGAAAATCAAACCTGTAGTCGATATGGCTGCTTTGACTTCTTTGTTGTCAGGAGCTTCAGCCGCTAAGACTTACAAAGAAAGGTTCAGTGTTAAAGTAGGGGATAAGATCAGGTCTTTTAATATCGAAGACTTGTCCATGTTCTACAGTGCTGATAAGATCAATTACTTGATGACCAGAGAGGGTAGGGCTTATCCTATTGATTATTCCATAGAGCAACTTTCAGGCTTGGTCGACCCGAAGGAATATTATAGAGTCAATCGAGGTTATCTTGTTTCCATTTCTGCTATAAGAGATGTTATTGCATACTCTAATTCAAGACTGAAAGTCATTGTGGAAAAGGCTGATAGTCACGAGATCATCGTGAGTCGTGAGAAGGTGAAGACTTTCAAGGAATGGCTAGGGTAGGTAAGAACGTCTTCCATTCAGTAGGACAAGGTAACTTAAACTTGTTTTAATAAGAGGGAACATAAGCATCACCTTCCGCTAATTTATTTACAATCCAAAGTACACAATATTTTTTTATTTAAATCTTAGAATTCGCTTTAACATAATTGACAGAAACTATTGAAATTAGTGGTAATTGCTGACTAGTTATAGATAACAAAAATGAACAGAATGAAATACTTATTTTTAGCATATATTCTTTTAGCACTGCTTCAGTGTTCAGAAGCTAAACATAAAAATCAAGTAGAAGCACAGAATGCATCGGTGGTATTAAGTTCTGACGAAACCAGTTATAATATAATAGACAAAACAGAAGAGTTACATTCAATAAAACCTGATTGTTATGAAAAATTAATTGAAGCCATACATAAAAACGACACGATACTATTAAGTGCGATTCTTAAAAATGGTTGCGAGCTCAACAAAATAGCAGTAACTGGGCATAACTACTATGCTAATGACAGCACTTATTCTACTCCTTTAAGTATTAGTGGCCAGTATGGAATAACTAAAATTCTTCTACAGTATGGAGCAGACCCAAATATTAATCTCGGAGATAGAAGTCCTCTTGAATTGGCAGTAATGCAACACAAAAACGATATTGTAAAATTATTAATAGAGAAAGGGGCAAATGTTAATCACTTCAATAAATTCACTGATTATCAAAGTCCGATAATTACAGCAGTCTCAACAGGAAATTTAGAAGCTCTTGAAATGTTGATTGAAAATGGAGCAGAGTTCAAGCCAAATGAAAAAAACGTACACAATTCCCTTCATAAGGCAATCAGACATAAACAATTTGAAATTGCTGAATTCTTAATAAAAAATGGTGTAAATACTCGAACAAAAGTAACTCCTGTGAATTTTGAAGGAGAGTTTGGAGATTGCGTGCCTTGTCCATTTGAAATTGAGCCTATACATTCAGCAGTCCAATTAACTGATACAGCATTAGCTATTAATTTTATTGATTTACTCATATCAAACAATGCTGATGTGAATGCCATGAATAAAAACAGACAGACTCCACTTTCTTATATCGCAGCAAGCGGAGATTCTGCAATTGCAAAACATCTAATTTCAAAAGGGGCAATCGTTGATAATGTCTCAGTAATTAGAGCTGCAAGGTATCATAATGAAGAATATCTAAAAGTATTATTAAACAATGGTGGAGATCCAAATGGAAACGAAAACAAGGTCACTTCTCCTCTAAGTCAAGCTGTTTTATGTTGTGGAGACGGATTCAATAACTCGCCCGTAGAGTCTCGAATTAATACTGTAAGTATATTATTGGAGAATGGTGCCAAACCATCAAAAGAACTACTAATAAGAGTTAATAGCGAAGATCGTCTAAAGCCAATATCAGCAATACTGGAACAGTATGGATATTAAGGAAGCCGATCATTCGATCATTAACAATATATGCGACGCTTCAAACAGTGTCATCACCAGTCTTTTCTTCTGGCTGTTCTTTGATCGTAGCTCTATTGCTCTATCGAATAATTGAATCAAGTTCAAACTCAGTAATTACTACGGTATGCAAACAAGTATCAAGAATTGATTCTGGCCTGTAACTTCCTTCAAACACTGAATTCTAGAGACTATTCTGTCATTATGGACATAAATTGATAGGTAATAAGATAATAAGCCGATGCAACGTTTTCTTTGTAGTCTGCGTATTATACTTTTGAACGACCTCATCTAATCACTATTTTAATCTGTTGCGCTTATGATTACGCTCCTAACCAACCACAAGAGTCTCGTTTTCGTGATTGTTTTTTGTGTTCTGGAATTTGGAAGTTATGCCCAGATTGTTGAGGTCTGCGATGATGCAATAGATAATGATGGAGATGGCCTCATAGATCTCAATGACGATGATTGTATCTGCAAGACAGCAATTCCTTCGGGATTAATCCCCAATCCCAGCTTTGAAGATTACATGCAATGTCCTGCTTCAGAAAGTGACCTCACAGGATTTGCTGAGAGTTGGATACAAGCTTCAGAGGCCACAGTAGACTTTGTGCACACTTGTGGTGGCTTTCTAGGTAACTCCTATGCCAGCGTTATTATTCCTGACCCCCTAGTTACAGCGCCCTTGCCGTTTCCTGATGGAGAGGGCGGGATAGGTTTCAGAGACGGAAAGCCCAGTCTGCCAGGATTCAAAGAGTACATAGGTAGTGAATTATTAGAGCCGATGGAGGTAGGCGTGACTTATAAGCTGGATTTATTTGTGGGTTTTCACGCTGGAGAGGCCAGTAGACGATTTCAGATGGCTATCTTCTTGAGTGATGAACCGAATGCCATACCCTTTGGGCAGGGCGACTCTAATTTTGGTTGTCCGACTAATGGTCCAGGGTGGGATTTGATAGGAGAGCAAATGGTGACAGGGAATAAAGAATGGATAAGAGTACAATATGAGTTTACACCGACAAAGCCTTACAGTAGCATTGTCATAGGGCCTGGTTGTGAGATTCATCCCGACTTTGCCATCCATCCTTACTTTTTCATGGATCGAATTGTCTTGGCCAAGTTGACTGATTTTTCCATACCGACCAGTATCTATGGTGATATCTGCGATGATCAGTTATTCATAGAAACTTTACCGGATCAGGATGGGTACCAATGGTATTTTGAAGGCGTGGCCTTGGTCGGGCAGACTGGTCAAGTATTGGAATTGGATGCTTCGAGTCCAGAGGGTACTTATGTGGCAGTGATAGATACAGAGGAAGGATGCTATTTCAGTGATGAATATTTTTTGGTTTTTCCGCCATCGGAGAACTATGACACCATCACCCTATGCCAAGGCGAAACCTTCCTTCTCGGTAATCAAGCCTTGACTGATGCTGGTGACTACGAAGAGCTGTTCATAGTCGGGGCTGTCTGTGATTCGATGGTGTATATGACTGTCGAAGTCAATCCTCTAACGGAAGGTGATTTCAGTCAGACTTTCTGTACAGGTGAGACCGTCACGCATGAGGGAGAGACCTATACAGCAGGAGGACAGTATGAAATAATTCTTACGAACAAGTATGGTTGTGACAGCATATTGAAAGTCGATCTCATAGAAGTGGATACGGCGGTAGAGTATTATACTTCAGTAGAACTCTGCGAAGGTGAGTCGATAAGTTTCGGGTCATATCAAGATGTGAATACTGCTGGGCTCTATGATGAGCTGTTTGCAGTGAATACGGGTTGTGATTCGATGTCCGTTGTGGAAGTCATCATCAACAGGGATTCAGAGTCGATCATATTGGATACCATCTGTCCTGGTCTCTCTGTGGAAATTGCCTCTCAGACCTATGATGAGCCGGGCGACTACCAGACAGTCATTCCCAATGATAAAGGTTGCGATTCTATTGTCAATATAACAATTACGGAGGTGGAAGGTGTCGGGCAACTGAGTATAATGGATACCGTCAAAATCAAATTGGGTGAAACCATGGATCTGGTGCCTGTGATGAGTGATAATGTGGTCAGCGTCGAATGGACGAATGATGACGAATTCCTGAGTGTGGACGAACAGCTGATAGGTCTCATCCCATTCTATGATACGACTTACGAGATTGCTGCATTCACACAACACGGCTGCACGGCCAATAGGTCCATAGTCGTGGAAGTGGACAGAAGCGTCAAGACCTATATCCCTAATGTATTTTCCAAACAAGAAAACAACACCGATGATAAGTTTATCGTAGGCGTGGATCAGGCTGTCAAAGACATCAAGCAACTGCAGATCTATGACAGGTGGGGAGAGCTGGTATATGTCTATGAAGGCTCATTGGAGGATTATAAAGGGTGGAATGGACAGTTCAATGGCGGTTACGTGGAGCAAGGCGTCTATACCTATGTGGCAGAATTCAGGCTAGTGGATGATAGCTGTATAAATAGAGCGGGGCACGTGACATTTTTGCATTGATGCTGGAATATTGATCCATAATTGGCATTAATGAGCTATCGATGAAACGTAGTTATCTCAGTATTGGTATCAAGTAGCACCGATTAGTTATCTGTGAAAGAGTATTTTTTAATCCTTGCCTCGATCGTCACTAGCCCTTGAAGGGGAATTCTATACGCGGCGATATGTTCCGTCGATTCAGAAGGAATAGCAATAATCAGCAATGAGGATGGTGTAGTCTGTTTGGTTAATTATGAAACTAAATTGCCTGCTATGGTTTGCCAATAAGGCGATGTAAGCTCTGAATTTCTTTTTTTAAAAGAGAGAGCTTTGTTGTGTCCACGATGCGATTTAACATATGAAATACAGTATCAGGCTATTTTTTGACATTTAACAGTTGAAACTGTACCCTAGGTAAAAAAACTGCGTCTAATATCCTGCAAGTCAATTCCGACTTTAATCCTACCAGAGAATAATTTTGAGATATAATTAGTGAAGCACCGTGATACGATGCCTCATTTTATCCTAATATTTAATTATGAAAATGAAGAAGATGCGTAAGATATTTTTGTTGTGTATTGTGGGAATGTTATCAGGGGCTAGCCAGGGCACCAGCCAAGCGATAGAGTCTGCTCATTTATATGCACAAGTTTTTGATGATGAAGGGTTGTTAGTCAATTCACTGTCTCTGGACAAGTCAGCTGCTCAGAATTTTGATCTAAAAAAATACATACTGGATAATAAGGCTGCCAGTAGACTCAAGGTGAGTAATATTTTGAGATCTGAAATGAGGGTGGATAAGCATCTATATGATTCTAAGGATGCAGAGGAGACTTCAGGTGATTTCATATGTGTGACTACACAGGTGAGTGCTGCGCCAGCTTTGGGTGTGGTGGTCAAGAGTAAAGATAATCTGAATGGTGTCGTTGTGGAAAGAGTCATAGCAGGCGGCCCGGCTCATGTTCTGGGCATTGGGCCAGGTGACATAATATATGATTTTAATGAAGCGCCAATAAACAGCTATTGTGATCTGAAAATAGCTGTTGCTTCAAGTCAGATAGGGGCATTGGCGCCACTGCATTATGAAAAAAATGGTCGCTCAGTCAACGAGGACATCACTGTGGGAGCTAGATCGATCAATACTCACAACTATGCCATATGTGATGAAAAAATTGAAGAAATAGCGGTGGAGGGGCAAGGCGTTCTAGCCACATATCCTAATCCCACCAGAAAATCTAGTTTTGTTAATTATAGATCAGAATTGACCAGTCCCGTCAGTTTGTCCATCATGGATATGAATGGCTTGCTGATTCATTCAGAAGAACATGCTCATTTTTCAGGAGAATTGAGATTGGAATACACCTTTGAGCAAGCTGCTCAGGCTGGTGTCTATCTATTTATCATAGAACAAGAAGAGCAAAAGCATTACAGCAGAGTCCTATTTGTGAGAAGCTAGGACAATATTATTCTTTTAAGATGTTAAAGTATGGAGCCAGGCACAGCTTGGCTCTTTTTTTTGTTTGGAACTACTGGTTGGGGGGTATGGATGATCGTAAGGGTTATCAGAGTGATAGAGAAGTGGAACATGTTATATCATCATCATCATCATCATCACTCCTATTGGAAGCGGCTACTATGAGAATGATACAGAATCCGAACTATGGGTCAATGAATATTTCTAGTGGTGACCAGTAACTACCAGAATAGTAGGTAACATATATGGTCATGTATTGCATGGTAAGATTTTCAATGATGCTTCTTCCACCTAAAAAGTTATTAGGCACAACTGAAGTCCGATGTATTTCGGCATACCATATCTCAAAAATTTGTAATTTTCAATTAAGGTGCAGAACTCTGTTGAGAATTTAACACAAGAAGGTCGAATAAGTCTAAATCCTTGATTATTAGGTGTTTAAGATTATTTTATGATCGTTTGAGTAGTCCAATCTGCTGATGACAATTATTTCATATAGTGTTTATTCATAATATGATATCTTTGCCGCATCGAACCTAAAATCAGTAAATTATGATAAGCAACGAGCAACTCAATCAAATGCTGGAACAAGCTTCCCAAGCTTTGGAAAACAGACTTAGCCGGAAGTTCAGTTATAATGACCATTCCCAACTTGCTGAGCTATATTTCAGTAGGGCAGAAATACATCTTGCAGCGAAGAATTACGTATCCGCACTTCAGGACTTTGAATCTTGTCTGGATTATGACCCCTATTTCCATGAGGCGGATCTGGGAAGAGAGCACGTTCATTATGTACTTACACAAGGACTGCTCAAGGTTGCCTCGTGAAAGTCGATAAGATAAACGCCTACAAGGAGTTATTCAGAGAACATCTGGAAGTCACTCAGTCCTACAATGAACTCTATAAGTATGATGCGCTTGCACATTTCCAACAGAATTGGGATCTAGGAGCGCTGGATCTGGCAGCCACTTACAACAAGAGCTTTTCCAGCGAATTATCAGGGCGCCTATGGGGTGGGAGTCAGAACTCTGCCAAGGAGATGATGCTGAAATTCATAGAGCAGGACAAGGAATTTGTCAGGTCAATGTTCAGAGACCTCTATGATGAAAAAAAAGACCTGGGTATGCGAGTTAACAGGTTCCAGCTCCATTGTGATGAGCTTTTGACCACACTTCAAGAGAAGCACCCCAATCAGAACCACCATTATCATACGACTGATGAGGTGGGCCTATACTTGGCATTTAATGCCCCTGAGACGTATGCGCTTTATCATTATGCCTCTTTTTCCATTATGATGCAGCGACTGGATAGTCGAAGTATCCCTGAAGCCTTTGAAACGGAGCGCTATTTCAAGCTCTGCTCTGGCCTGTACAAATTGCTCAGCAGAGATCAATTGTTAGTCGATTTGCATATATCCAAGAGGGGAGAGTATTACGATCAGCCGACGATGCTCATGGTCAATGATTTTATTTCGATCTGTAGTAAGGGCCCTATAGCCCAGTAATTACAAGGTTTTCCAAGCAAGGCGAAAGAAATTAACAAATTATAATTATCTATAATATGTAAGTTGGCAGAATTCTTGTAATTTCATATTACAGAAAACTATAATATGTTCGCATTCGAGAGACATTTGCCTTTTTCGGCCTTCAATGAGTCGAGTACCACATTCAAAGCTTCAGAGGTATTCAGATATGGATTTTTGCTGGCTGACGTCAGTAATACCAAGGTATTCAAGCAGTTATATTCTTATCACGATTATTACATAGAAGTCACCTTCAATGACAATTATGAGGTCATAGACACCATAGAGGCGATCACTGTAGAAGAGGCCTTATTCAAATATGTGGACAAGTACATGTTCAGTAATGCTCTCATAGATCTGATGAACTGAGATGATTATTCTGACCATCTATGTCTTTACACGAGTAAAGAAACTAATCGATAGAGAACTCTGAAATAATAGTTAGTCCTGAAAATCGCTTATTTTGATTGAGGATAATTAATCAGAAGTGGATCAACTTACTACAAAGCAGTTACAGCAAGTCGATGAATTTGTAAATGGCTATGTACAATATGATGACATCCGTATAGAGGTGGTTGCTGACTTGTCTCATGCTATTGCCAAGCAATTACGACAGACACCTGAAGTTACTTTTGGGAAAGTGTTGTGGGAACTCGGGCATCATAAGGGTAAGAAATTAAAGGCCCTAATTGATTCCAAGAAAAAGGAGATGAGAAAATTCTGGGTCAAAAGACTCACGATTGTAACGCTCAAGTTCTTTATTTCAATTCCGATGGTAGTTGTCATGGCATCATTTTCTTCAATGCTGCTGCTTTGTCATTATTTGCCACCAATTCTAGTTGGGCTGACGTTATTAGGATTAGTATACGTGTATGGTATGTTGAAAACTCCGATAGTCAAAAAAAACATAACCGAAGATGAAATCTACAGCTTTTTAGCTACTGAAACTTATACCTCTGTCGTGTCATGGTTCATGCCTGTGGTTCTTGTATTTTATTTTTTCATGGATTTTGAAGCTAGTGCTCTCCACATTTCGTTGATAGGTACGGCTGTCTTATTTTTTACTTTATTGTCGGCTTCCTTTAGAAAAAGCCTGGAAAATTATTACGAGAAGTTTCCACTGATCAATGAGAAAAGAAAGGCTATGTGTGATGATTGAAATCTCTATTAAAGAAAGAATTCAAATAAATCCTAGGAAATTCATCGATCGTACTTGATGAATTTAGCTTCGTAGACTTTACTTGTATTCTCTCCACTAGTATACACCTCATTGTACATGCCCATATATAAAATTCCATCTGCGCCTACCGATTTGGCTTTTGCAATCATTGCCTTGTTGATAGAATCGGTGTCATCCATATTATAGATATTCGCTTCATTTTTCACCATACCCATAACCGAATATTCTTTTTTGATATCATGTTCATCAAAGTAGATGTCCACTGTTTCTGTAGGCGTATAATTATTCCCTATGTAATTTAATCTGGGAGAGCAAGCAGTGACAATCACTGCTAGAATCAAGGCAAGTATGGAGCTTGTGTATAGTGGTTTCATAGTGCTGAAGTCAAGTTTTTGATCGTATTTGGATTTTGTTGGGCGGCTTTAAGATAATCAATTGTTATGGAACTCAAAAATTCAAACTCGAGTTGAGCTGACTTAAATTAGTTGATACCGGTAATTCTACACTATAAAGCCTTGATTTCTTTCTCTAATTTTTTCAATTGATTTGCGCTATACCCTTCAGGTTCATAGACAATATTGCCTTTCTGGTCTACCAGGAACAATCTAGGGAGTTGAGATATGCCTAATTCACGGACTAGGTAGCCATACTCATCATGAAGTATTTTGAAATTCCAGTCGGTTCTGTTGGCCATGTCAAATATCTTGGTGTGATCTGTTGGCGTATCTATGGAGATTGCGATAAATTCAAAATCGCTTTCTTCTGACCATTCACAGTGGACTTTCTGTAATGCACTGAGTTCGCTACGACAAGGTCCACACCAGGTAGCCCATACACTGATTAAGTAAATTTTCTCCTTGGGCATATGCTCTGATAGAAAAGACTTTTCACCTGCTTCGTTTTTTATGTGGATTCTCAGGGAATCCTTGGTGGAGCCATGGATGGAGGTCAGAGGGAAGATGTTCTGAGATAATAACGTGTGGGTGAACAGAAGTAAAACTGCAATTATGTATGTGCGCATGGAAAAATCTTTACTTAGTTGCTTCTTTGAGCAATTTTATTGCCATTGCTGTATCCAGATGGTAGTCATTAAAGACGACCTTATTCTGTCCGTCTAAAATAATAAACCATGGCGTGCCACCAGTTTGATAATCAAACATGGTTCCAGATCTATTACCGGTTGTAGCATCACCTGTATCATGACCAAAGGGTATGTCCAGCGCATAATCTTTTTGTATCTCTTGCATCCTTTTATAAGTATTGGCATGAGTCCCTTCGAAAACGGTCTGAACAGCCATGAAACTTACTTTGTCATTATCAGCTAAGGCTATGGACATCTTTTTCAGTGTTGGCAAACCTCTTGAATGACAGCCGGGGCACCAAGCTTGAAAGCCATGGATAACTTTGTAGTTATCTCTAAAATCCTTGAGCTTTACAGCTGTCCTTGGCTCACCATTTTCATCTACCCATTGGATAGAGTCTCTGAGTTCAGCTCCCGTCAGTCCAGCGATTCCGTATCTAAGCTGCGTATTGTTGTTGAGATCAGACCAATCCTGGCTGATCGCATAAGTTGTTGTTAAGAGTATTACTATTAGACTTAGAGAATAATTGATGCTTTGCATGAGAGTAATTGTAGTCAATGAACGTCTATGAGGTTATTTTGTTGGCCGCTTAGCGTCGGCGAGCATACATGTTGTTTCAATCCTTTTTTAAGTATTCTGCGCCACTAGGTTGTGAGTTTTCCTAGAACTTCTTTTCTGCTCATCTTTTAGTGAAACTCCATATTATCAGTAAATTGGGAGTGGTAAAGTATGAATCATTAAATTATAAAGCTATCTGCCATTCATATGCTGTAGGCTCAATAATGACAATAGAATTTTAATCCATCCGAAGTACGTACAAGAAATTAAATTTACTTCTTAAAATACAACCCACTAGCCGCACCCATCCGCTCACCCATCCGCTCCATCAGCCGCCCAGGCTGAGTCACCTTCAAATTCTCCCCATAACTCAACAGCAAACTCTCCAACTCAAAATTAGGAATCAACATCAACCTGAAAGTCGTCTTGCCTTCCTCAGTGGCCACCTCTTTCTGGGTGTGGTGCAAGGGCTTGGTCCTGACGTAATTCACCGTATTGTAATAGACTTCAAACTCTATGACCTCAGGTTTCTTATTGGGTTCCAGCGTGATGCCGATGATGTCCTTGAAATACCGATCAGGATCAAAGTCTTCAGTAGGTCTGAATTCCTGCAGGGTATGGCTCAGTGCAGTGATCCTTTCCAGACCATAAGTTCTTAATTGTTTCTTAGTGTGATTCTTAGCGTAGAGATACCAGCGGTTGTCGTACTCCTTGAGCAGGTAAGGGCTGATGACAGCTGAGAAAGCCTCTCTATCAAAGGGTTTATAGCTCATACTCAGTGCCTTGTTCTCCTTGATGGAGTCATAGAGCAGATCCAACCAACGCTGGCCTGGAATGGAAGAGGGTTGTGCCAGATGCACGATGTTTTCTGTTGTGGAGGTGGATTCGTAAGCAAGCAATTCCAACTTCTGAATGATATTCTCTATACCAGCAAGGTGCTGAAAACCAGTGAATTGCCTTAACATACCGATGGCGTTCTTGAGTTCGTCACTATCTGATCTGTTCAGAGGGGCTTCTGTGATGGAGTATTGCCTATTCGTATAGTAATAGGATTTCTCAGCCCGATCATAATCTATAGGGGCAAAGTATCCTAGTGCTTCATCCCCACGCATGCTCGCCAAGTCTCCTTTTATCGTCCGCTCTGACAGGGTGGTACTTTTACCCATCACCTTTTCTATTTCTACCGCACAGGCATTTGCCAAGCTCTTCCAGTTCCAAGCTTTGTCCACCTGCCTGAGGCATTTGTCTATGACTCGGTATCTGATGAGGGCATGTTTGTTGGTCGACATTGCAGCATTATTTTATCGTGCAAATATAATGCATTGTAAATCGCATACTTGTATTGTTATCAATAATTAATAATACTAATTCAAACTATCATGAACAATAACTGGCAAGTACACATCAATCAAGAAGGTAATCTTTTCATCAAAGGCAGAAAAGCACAGGAAAATATTGTCACACTCTTCGGCTCACAATCTGTCGAATACGGAATCTGCATCTATTCACATTACCTACGCTCCGTCAAGCAAGTTCTCGACAGCTTATTTCCTCACGCCGCCATTAAGAACCTGGAAAGTATGGAAGCCATCATCAAAGAAGAATTCTGCACTAGCCGATCTGTGAGCATCTTCAAAAGTCTGATGGATAAAGCGGGTATCCCGTACAGGACTTATAGTAGTGAGGATAACGTTTCAGGGAGAGCTAGAGCCTAGAGGGAAGTGTCTATGAGGTCTTAAGGTGCAAAGGTCCAACAGGAATCGGGACATAGGTGCACTGTTGCAAGCAGGTGCTCTTCTAAAGAGGGGATTTTATCGGGCTTGAGCATGGAAATGAGTATAATCATAAGAATAAATTCAAAACCTTCACCCTCTTCCATTAGACCTGCTTAATATTCATAATAGTTCTTGGAAAGGCGGAGCAGAAGTGCCTCGCTTTTTCTTGTTTAGACCGCATATCGTATCACTAAAAGCCAGCTATAACACATTACATATTTTTGTCATATGTTAGTTGTGTTACAGTTGTGGTGCCCCTACCTTTGTACGCTATGATTTTCAATATGGTGAAGCTCTGGAGTGTGGTGATGTTTGGCTTGTGCATAAGCAGTTTGCTAGCGCAGGAAATATCCACGATATCTACTACGAGGCCCAAGATCGGTCTTGCACTTTCGGGTGGTTCAGCCCATGGTTTTGCTCATGTGGGTGTAATCAAGTATCTGGAGGAGCAAGGGATAGAAGTGGATTATGTGACAGGGACAAGTATGGGAAGCGTGGTAGGGGGCTTGTATGCGATGGGATTTGATGCGGATGAGATTGCGGAAATAGCGGGCAATTTGGATTGGGATTTATTGATGAGTAATCGGGTACCTCTGGATGAAGTGGCACCTATAGAGAAAGCCTTTCATGAGCGGATACCCATATCTGCTCTCTGGAAGAATTCTTCTTTCAGGTTGCCTAGAGGATTCATCAGAGGTCAGAAACTGGATCTGGTGATTTCAAGAGTGTATGCGCCGGCTTATTACATAGAGCATTTTGACCAATTCAGATTACCTTTCAGATGTGTTGCGGTAGATATAGAGGATGGATCCATCGATGTATTGGAAAATGGTTTTGTGGGTAATTCCATCAGGGCAAGCATGGCGATCCCAACAGTTTTTCCGCCCAAGGAATTGAACGATAGGTTATATGTGGATGGTGGCTTGTTGAGAAATTTTCCAGTGACTGAGGTCATTGACATGGGTGCGGACTTTGTCATAGGTGTATATGTGGGGAGTAATAAAGCCTTGCGGGGGGATTTGCATTCCATGTTTGACATAATGAAGCAGTCGGCATCCATGGGTAATCTCTTGGACTCTGAATTACAAAAAGAAATGACTGACATTTTGATACTACCGGATGTGAAAGAACACGGTACATTCGATTTTATAAATTACCAGCATTGCATAGAGATGGGGTATGAAGCCGCCGCCGCACATGCTCCCACCATCAAAGCCTTGGCAGAACGTTTGTCTCAATACACGATACCTGAGAGACCAAAAAAATTAGAGTATCCTACTTCTTTGCGATTCTCAGAAATCAAGATTACAAATGCAGAACCTGTTTTCGAAAAAATGATCAGGAACAGAATGCATTGCCAGGAAAATTATGCAACGACTGTGGATGAGGTGGAGGAAGGACTTTCATTAGTCTATGGTACTAAAAACTTTTCTCGAACTTCTTATTCTTACTACAATACTGATGAGGGTGAGCTGGGACTGGAAGTCGATGTCGAAAAGATGGATCCCTTTATTCTGGGGCTGAACATCAATCGATTCAAGTTATACAACAGTGCACTCATCTTGTCGGGGGAAGCAAGGAATGTTCTGGGGAAGCCTTCCAGTTTTAGAATGGATGCCAGGATATCTGATTACCCTGGTTTGCAAGGCCACTATTTCATAAGATTGCCCAGCTGGCCGTCATTTATTTTCAGGGCTTCAGCCAAACTGGAAAAGAGCCAATTACCTTTTCATAATCTGAACAGACGAGATAGGACCTACGCTTACCAGCAAGGCTATGCACAAGCTGAATTTATTAAAGAGTGGAAGAACAAGTACATGGTGGGAGCGGCAATCGGTTTTGTGCAGGATGAGATAAAGCCTGAAGCATTTTCTGAAGTCGGCATCATCGAGTACCAGAGTGAACGATCTGTATTGTCTGCTTATATTTCTCACAACTCTTTGGATCAAAATCCATATCCTGGTAGAGGGCTTGACTATAAGTTTACATTGAGTCATGTCTTTTCGAATGTGCTGAGGCTGAATGAGCGGCAAGATTCTATGACTTTTTTGAGAGTTCCGCGGGAGGGCAGTTATCAGAAGGCGGACTTTCGATTGGCTTATTACAGACCTATGAATTCTAGACTGACTATGGAGTTTTCCATGAAGAGTCGATTGGATTTTGGGACTGCATTCCTGGATAGTTATAGGGTTGGAGGTCCGATACAAGAAAAGACTTTGACCTATGGATTTCTGGGAATCAATGACTCAGAACTCTTAGTGGGTAGTCATATCTCTGGAAAATTTGGTTTTCGATTCCAATTGAAAGGAGAGCTCTATCTCAGTCCTGCGGTGCAATATCTCTATGGAAACGATGTATTGGCTGCGACTTTTAGAAGACCAGAGACTGTATCAGTTCTTGGGGGAGGGCTGACCTTGGGGCTTAATTTACCTATCGGTCCAGTGAGTGTGGATTTTGGTTATTCGACTTTAAAGAACGAAGTTGTGATCAATTTGGGGCTGGGGTACAGGCATATTTTTTAGACTATTTGAGCTTGCTTTTTATTCAGTGGATTAATTGTTCTGGTCCTTTTCTTCTTCCATTAATTGAATGTAGTTTCCCTGGCCATCGTCAAAAATGGCTTCTATTCCCCAGGATTGTTGTGATGGGTTCTTGAGGAAGGGAACATCTAGATTCACTAATCTTATATACTCTGCATTTATATCTTCGACACCTAGCGTGATGACGGGAATTTTGGCTGCTCTCAGTTTTTCTTGATAGGTTTTAGAAATTTCACTCATAAGCGCAGGCTCCAGGATCATAGCTGTTCCGTCGGGCTCGTCAGCAGAAACTACAATAGCTAGCTGTGCGGAGGGGTCGTACATATATTCTTGAAAACCTAGTATTGTAGTGTAGTGTTTGAAGGCTTTGATGGGATCTAGTACTGGGATGCTGACCATTTTTATTTTCATACTTAAATTTTATGAGGAGTTGAGTTTTCACTTGGTTAGCGTATAACTCGGTAAATTATATGAGAAAGAAATAGAGTTGCTACACCATAACTGATATAGAGTACTGGCTCACTCCCTTCTAGCCATATCATTGCATAGATAAGAGTCATTATTGACAATATGAGGTGGTTGTATTTTTTTATGGGCATTGTCGGGTCAGGATTGTCAAGATAATATATTATCAGTCATATTTTAGATCTGCGGTTGATTTTACTGCCCTAGGGATGTTAGAAGTATTTAGTAGCGGTCAATAAACCACAACATTTGTGATTGTAATCAGAAAGTCATCATAAAATCATTCAGATTGACTGTCTTGTCGAGTTTTAATTTTTTCCTTAATCTATATCTGGAAATTTCCACTCCTCTCACAGAAATTTTAAGTAAAGGTGCTATTTCCTTAGTGGTCAAGTTCATACGCAGATAAGCACAGAGCTTTTGATCTTTCGGAGTAAGTTTAGGATATTGTTCTTTTATTCTCCGTAAGAAATTGTGATGCGCTTGATCAAAGTGAATACTGAAATTATTCCAGTCATCCTCTAGTCTATCATCACTACGCAGCAGGCTAACTATTTTCTTGATTTCTTTTTTTGCATCAGGATCTTTTATTTTCTTGTTGACTTGTTCTATTTCTGATCTGATCTTTTCCAAGGTTTCATTCTTCTGGAGCAAGTTCATTGTGGACATGGCGAGTTCCTTGTTCTTGAATAATATTTCACTTTCCAGCTTTTCTTTTTCCAGTTTTTCCATCTGTTGTTGAGCAGCAATTACTTCTCTTTCTGCTCTCTTTTTCTCTTCTTCGATTCTATTGTTTTCAGCTTCAACCTCGGCTTTTTCAGCTTCTACTTCAGCTTTTTCAGCCTGCACTTCAGCTTTTTCTGCCTCTAGAATATTCCTATTTTCTTGGTATTTATTATTCGGAATCTTGAGGAGTAAGTATACGGGAATTGCTATTAACAACAAATACAATAAGAAAGCCCACCATGACTGGTACCAAGGGGATTTTATCTCAAAATCAAAAGTTGCAGATTCACTTTCAGAACTGTCTGGTGCTACTGCTCTTACATTGAATCTATATTCGCCAGGGTCTAGGCGATGATACTCCTTGAACGTTTGCGATGTCCATTCAGACCAATGCTCGTCATGCCCCTCTAAGAAATATCTGTAGAATGCCTGCGGATAGATATTGCTGGTCAAAGATGCGTACTCAAATCTTATGGCATTGTTTTCTGCTTTCAGAATTCGACCAGCCGCTAAGCCAAAGCCTCCATAGAGCAAGCTATCTTGTATGTCTTGTAGTAAGTAACTGGACAGAACAGGTTTTTGTGGAAGACCATCCTCTCTCTGTATTGTGAATTTATTGACACCATGATCACTGCAGGTCAATAGTGTACTATCATTCAGTGGAAATAAATTTTCAAAACCTCCGATGTAATTGTCCTCAGTGGCCAGCACAAAAGGAAATGATATTTCAAGAGGCTCAGAATTGTCTGGTGACAAATTTATTCTTGCTGTTCCACCATTAGATATGGCCCAGACGCTACCATTCTTATTGACCAGACTACGGAGATGGTGGCCAGTTGGATAAGCCTGCTGAAAGGCCTCCGCTACTTGGAATGCATCTTTTTCTGAGTTGTATTCGTATACACCAGTCTCGTTGGTCACATAGCAGTGACCATTGAGCTCATACACGTAATTTCGTTGATCAGTTTTGAAACCACTCGTCTTATCGTACTCCCTGATTGTTGTTGTTTTCTTAGCTTCTGCTATCTTGACTCGGTACACTTTTTTATATGGATGGGAGATCCATAGATTGTCATGCTTGTCATACGCCATTACTCTGCATGATTCTTTGAGTCCGCTTACGGCCATGGCATTTTGCCATTCGTCTCCATTGGGTTCCATAAGGTAGACACCAGCATAGGTGCCTAGTGCCAAATAATCATTTTTGACTTTGAGGAATCTCCATACGCCTAGGTTTTCATTGAATATCCATTTAGGTTTAAGTTCTTCAGTGAGCATGAAAGCGCCTTTGTCGTGTCCACATAACAGTTTGCCATCTATGATATCCATACCCCAAGTCTGCCCTTGTGACCCCTCAGTAAGATAGAATTTGTTGTCTTTTATGGGGTTGTAATATTCTTTTTCTTCTATGTGGTAGAGTCCATTGGAACTAGCAAACCATAATCGACCCTTCCATCTTTCTATATCATATATGGAGCCTTCCAGTAGAGCATCTGGAAAGAATGTTTGTTTATGAGAGCCCAGATGGATAAAATCTATCCCATTTCCTACACTTGACCATAACCCCCCGTTTTCGGTCAGGCATAAACTGTTGACTGAGTTATTCTGCAGACCATTATTCCTATCTAGCAGTAAATTGAGTTGTCCTTGGGTGTTTATTTTAAAGATGCCTGCTTGCTGTGTACCTAGCAATAGTTCATTCTCTGTTGTCAATAAGGCGCAATTGACTTTGGCATTATTGATGAGACGGTCCACATTGGTGACCCATTGGTTTAGGCCTTTATCGCTGTATAGGTAGAGGCCGTTTTTTTCTGTGATAAGCATCACACCATTGGGGTGGGCAAGAAATTCCACTACCGAAAAGTCCTTAATGGCTTGACTTTCCTGTATTAGTTCAGCTTTTCCTTGACTGACCCTATAGCTGCCTTCGCCTATTGCATGATACCATATCTCAGAACTTACTTTGGATAATTTTGTTATACGATTGTCGTGGATGTAATTATGATGAGCTCCGGACTTATAGAGAATCTGGACCTTGTTGTTCTGTGTTTTGAAGTACATATCCCCATCCAAGAGGCACATATCCCAAACTTCTCCTACGTTTCTTTGATTTTCGGGGAGGCTGGGTAGTAGTGAAGCATAAATGAGTTGCCCTGTGCCATCTGGATGAAAAAAACCCAATTCTCCCTGTCCACCGACATACAGAGTGTCGCCCTCAGCAGTCGCGATACTCCTCAGAATGGTATTAAGCGGTGTTTTATGAATTTGCCACTTTATACCATCGTATACTAGAAATCCCCCATTATTGGCGGATAGCAATCTGCCCTGGTGAAGGGTCATATTTCTGTTCTGATTGCCTGCTTTATAGCTTTGTTTCGAATAATTTGTTGTTGGGGGCTGGCCCAGATTTAGCCCTTGAGAATATAAATCAGTAATAAAAAAATGAAGTACTACATAAAATACAATTGTAGAGAAACTCAAGATTTTACTTGGGTTGTAGACTGTTTTTATGAGGTTAAGCAGCTTCAAGTAGTAATGTTATTTTATCACTGATGTAGAACTGATGTATGATTATTCACCATAAATTGTAGTGCAAAGAAATACTTTTATCCGAAATTACTATGTAAAGCGGAATATTATTGGTGTTGAAACCTCGTTTGAATAACAAGATATTTCTGAACTGTTAATTCTTAAATTAAAAATATTATGAAATCACTAAAAAATTGCTTTTTACCAAAAATGATCCAATACATGATGTTGTTGGCAATATGTTGCCTAGCAGTGTCTTGTGGGGATGATGATGACCCGGGTACAGGTGGCTCTGATACTGGTGAGCCTATATCCAGTTTCCAATTTGAAGTCAGTGACACTGATTGGAGGGTTGTGAATTTTACTAATTTTTCTCAGAATGCTGATTCTTTTACTTGGGATTTTGGAGATGGAAACACCTCTACTGATAGAGATCCTCAGCACAGCTACGATGCAGGTGGCGACTATGAGGTAACTCTGACAGCTTCTGATGGCACAGCTTCCAAGGCCTCAAGAAAAACGATTGAAATAAAAGACCCCAATGCCGCTACATTAGGCTTGACTGGAGAGACTTCTAAAGTGTGGAAGCTCTCAAGAAGTATAGATGATGAATTCTATCCAATGTTAGTAGCTCCAGCAAATGAGTCTGAAATATGGTGGGCATTTGGTAGAGAGGGTGATGGTGATATAGCAACTAGACCTTGTGTTATGAATGAAGAATATCATTTCGGGACAGACGGTACTTTCCGATATGTTACGGACGGCACTGTATGGGCTGATGATGGTGTATGGGCTGGGGAGGCAGCTTGTGTGGATGATACCGATCCAAGTCTGATGGTAGGGCCTAATGGAGAGGATCTCTTAGCTTGGGGTGCTGGGGAATTTACATTTGAGTATGATGTAAATGCCGGGTTGCTGACAGTTAATGGTTTGGGAGCGCATATTGGATTAGCAAAAGTAGCTACTAGTGGCGAAGTTAAAGTTCCACAGAGTTCTGTGACTTACATAGTGAAATCTATTGAAACAGATGGCCCTATAAGTAGAATGACTTTGGAAACCACTCTACCAGATCCAACAAATCCTGGTATCTGGAGATTCAATTTAGTAAGTTACGACAATCCTGCTGATGAGCCACCCTTAGGTGATCCAATGCCTGTTGCTGGTTTTTCCACAGACATAGAAAACTCTACTGTAACATTTACAAACACTTCATCTTCTTCTGATTCATATTTCTGGGAATTTGGAGATGGTAATACTTCTACAGAAGAGAGTCCTGTGCATACCTATTCATCCGATGGATCTTACACAGTTAAGCTAACAGCCACAAGCAGTGTTGGAGAATCTACATCAGAACAAACGATAATAATCTCTGCTAACTCTGTGTTTTCTGCAGAAACTTTACACGGTGGGACTTCTAAAGTCTGGAAGCTGAATCCCGCAGCTGGTGCCTTGGCTGTAGGTCCAGGTGAGGCCAACGGAGACTGGTTTCAAACTAGTGCAGATGATGTGGTCACAAGAGCTTGCAGTTTTGATGATACTTACACCTTTGATGTTGACGGTAATTTCCGCTACCAGACCAACGGCGATCTATGGGCTGAAACATATATGGGTGTAGATGCAGATGGATGTATTGCAGAAGTTGATCTCCCTACAGCTGCACAGCCGTGGGGTTCTGGAGACCATACTTATACTTACGAAGAAACGGGAGATTCATTCCTAACTGTACAAGGTACAGGTGCTTTCATCGCGTTACCTAAGGCATTTAATGGTGGAGAATATTCATCTCCTGAGCCAGTAATTGATGGAAGTGTAAGATACAAAGTGCACAGTTATGTAAATGATGGTGTATCAGAACTAGTTGTACTTACATTAAACATTGGAGGTGAAGGTTTTTGGTCTTTCACTCTAATAGCTGAATAAATTTATATTTTTCGATAAATCAAGCGATGTAATTCTACGTCGCTTGATTTTATTTCACCTAGCATTTTATATAATGAAATCACTAGTTTTATTTTTCTTAGGGACTATTTTTATTTGCAGTTGTGATTCGGAATCTGAATCAACATTAAATCCTGGCGATCCTTCTAATCTTTCCGTAGAGGTTAATATGGCAGATGATGAATCTGGTAAGGTGACTGTTCAGGCAAGTGCAACGAATGCAATTCTGTATGAATTCGATATGGGCACCTCTGCTAGCGATGATCAGGGAAGTTCAGAGAATGGCACCTTCGAATATGTGTATGAAAACACTGGCACCTTTATCATAGAAGTAAAAGCCTATGGTAATTCAGGAAAATTCGTAAGAACAGAAAAACAGGTGTCGGTAGTTTCTGGAGACCCTGACACTGCTGGAGAAGGCTATGTGACGCCGATATCTTATGATGGTTGGAACCTGATCTGCAATGATGAATTTGATGGAAATATACTGGACGGTTCCAAATGGAGTTATCAGAACGGGAATGGTTGTCCTGACTTATGTGGTTGGGGTAACAATGAGCTGCAATATTATCGCCCAGAAAACAGCTGGGTAAGTAATGGTGTGCTGACCATAGAGGCCAGAAAAGAAATATTCCAAAGCAATGAATACACATCAACTAAATTAATATCCCAAGGTAAAAAAGCATTCACTTATGGTAGAGTAGACGTCAGAGCTAAGTTACCCAGAGGAAAAGGGTTGTGGCCTGCTATATGGATGCTCGGCACCAACATCACTTCTGTAGGATGGCCGACCTGTGGAGAAATAGACATCATGGAAATGGTTGGCGGCAATGGGGGAGAGAAGACCACGCATGGCACAGCCCATTGGAGAAATACAAACGGGGACAAAGTGGACAGTGGCAGCAGTAAAACTATACAAGCGGGTCTAGATCAAGCTTTTCATGTATATTCTATTATCTGGGATCAAGCCAAGCTACAATTTCTTCTGGACGATGTACCGTATCACACGATTGATCTGACAGGTGCAGACAAAGAAGCTTTCCATAAACCTTTTTATATGATACTCAATGTAGCAATAGGTGGTAACTGGCCAGGTAACCCTACGGAAGCCACAGAATTTCCTACCCAGATGCAAGTTGATTACGTAAGGGTATTCCAAGAACAATAAAAGATTTCATCGAACAAACTATGAAAAAAACTATCACAATATATTTAACACTAGCGCTGCTTGCCTTCAGCTTTCAGTTAGTCGGTCAATCCGTGTCTGGCATGATCATAGATGAAGATGGAGCAGGGGTCATAGGTGCGACCATTCTTATCAAGGGTTCCTCTCAAGGAACGACAACTGATTTTGATGGAAATTATACCATAGATGTCAATTCTCTCACAGATACCTTAGAGGTTTCTTATGTGGGATATGAAACCCAAATGGTTCCTATAAATTTGAGAGACAGAGTAGATATCACTATGCAAGTCCAATCCAATCAGCTCGATGAAATTGTCGTAGTCGGATATGGTCGTCAGAAAAAACGATTAGTAACTGGTGCTATTTCCAGAGTGTCAGAAGAAGATATTAAAGCCACACCGATACTTAGAGTAGAACAAGCTCTTCAAGGTAGGACACCAGGTGTACAAGTCGCAGCGACGTCTGGACAGCCAGGAGATGAACCTTCAGTAAGGATACGAGGTGTCGGTACTACCAAGGATGCAAAGCCTTTATATGTCGTCGACGGATTGGCTGTAAGTGGAATAGACTATCTCAATCCCGGTGACATAGAAAGTATGGATGTACTCAAAGATGCTGCGTCTGCGGCGATCTATGGATCTCGTGCAGCCAATGGTGTCATACTCATTACCACAAAGACAGGATCAGCAGGTAAAACAAATGTCAGTTATGATACCTACTATGGCTTTCAGAATGTTGCCAATACTCTGGAAATGTTGAATGCTGAACAGTACAAAATGATGATGAATGAAGGAGCGGCCAATGCAGGATTGTCAGAGCCATTTAATCTGAATGAAATTTCTGAATTTGATACTGATTGGCAGAGAGCATTATTTATCGATAATGCGCCTATGCAGAGCCATCAGTTTTCCATCAATGGTGGTAACAAGAAGTCATCTTACACTTCCAGTTTTTCTTACTTTTCGCAAGAAGGAATCATCGGAGGACCGGAGTCCAAATTTGAAAGACTGACAGGAAGATTGAATTCAAGACACAACGTCAGTGATTTTTTTAATTTTGGAAATAACTTAGCCTATACCCATCTTAAGAAAAATGATGTCAGTGCCAATACTTCTTTTACGGGAGCATACAGCTCAGCGCTGAATTTAGATCCATTGACTCCAGTTGTCGAAAGGAGAGAATTACAATTGAATCAATATCCATTCAATGCAGAGCGAGTAGTCCGCAATGAAGATGGTGAGCCGTATGGCATCTCAGAGAATGTCGGGGCAGAAATAGTAAATCCTTTAGGATTGCTGAGCATTGATTATGACGATCTTTATAAAGATGAGATAGTAGGAAACTTATATGGAGAGATACAACCTCTCAAGGGTTTGAGATTTCGTTCCAGTATAGGTGTCAATTTGGCTTATTTGAAATTCCAAGGGTATACACCATTGTACTTTTTGAATGGAGCACAATTGAACGATGTGAATAACAGGGGTTTCAAAAGATTTGAAAGATACTTTACTTGGCAATGGAATAATGTATTGTCTTATGAGAAGCAAATAGGTGATCATGGTTTTACAGCTATGGTGGGTACGGAAGCGATTTCATCAAATTTTGAAAATCTGGGTGGATCAGCTGGAGAAATCACGATTATAGATGATGAGCAAATTTTTCTAGCACTGGCTAGAGATACCTTGTCACTTCCTCAGAATAACGGCTATGAGTATGCGTCGTCATCGATCTTCAGTAGATTGAATTATAATTTTCAAGAAAAATATTCTTTAACAGCCATATTCAGAAGAGACGGCTCCTCTAGATTTGGTCCTGGTAATCGATATGGAAATTACAGTTCCATAGGCGCTGCATGGATCATCAGCCAAGAAGAGTTCTTTAACCAAGAAGGTATCTTCAACTATGTGAAACTGAGAGGTGGATGGGGTGTAAATGGTAATGACCGTATAGGTAATTATCAGTTCGTCTCGCAAATCATCTCTAATAGAAATTACGAGATAGGCGGAGCGACCCAGATAGGGACTTCTCCAGCTGCCATAGCCAACGAAGGCATCAGATGGGAAGATAACAAACAATTCAATGTCGGTTTGGATTTTGGTGCATTGGAGAATAGGCTTCAAGGCTCTTTGGATTATTATGTAAAGACTAATGACGGGTTGCTGGAACGGGTAACCATCTTAGGTCATGTAGGTAATGATCCTTCTGATTCTAATGCTGGAAGTATCGAGAACAAAGGCGTTGAGTTATCATTGAATTGGAGAAATCAGCATAAGGGTTTTAGCTATAATTTTGGAATCAATGGTGCTTATAATAAAAACACTGTGACTTTGATTGCGAATCCTGAGAAGGTGATAATAGGAGCCAGTTGGGCAGTTGCCGGTACAGTGACCAGATCCACAGAAGGCCTTCCTATTGCTTACTTCTTGGGGTACAAGACTGATGGAATTTTCCAGAATGAAGGAGAAGTATTTTCGCATATCAATAATGATGGAGAATTATTGCAACCTCAAGCAGTTCCTGGAGATGTGAGATTCAGAGACGTTGATGGCGATGGTGTCATCAATGAGAATGACAGGACGATTATAGGAAACCCTACACCAGACGTCACCTTTGGGATCAACTTTGGTGCTGATTATAAGGGATTTGATTTTTCTGTATTTTTTCAAGGTGCCTTAGGGAATGATGTATTCAATGGTACGCAAAGACAAGATTTGCGATTCACTAATAGAACGACTGCGATATTGGATAGATGGACTGGAGAAGGCACTTCTAATTCCACACCTAGATTTACCTGGACTGATACCAATAATAATTACAGGATTTCTGATCTCTACATAGAAGATGGGTCTCATATGAGACTCAAGAATATTCAGGTAGGCTATACTTTGCCTAAAAGAATATTAGGAAAAATAAAAGCAGAAAAATGGCGCTTCTACATCTCAGGAGAAAACATGTTGACTTTCACCAAGTACTCGGGTGTGGATCCCGAGATCGGTGCGACTAGTCCTTTTGACTTAGGAATAGACAGAGGTGTCTACCCTGTAGCAAGAACAATCCGTTTTGGAACAGGAATCACATTTTAATCAATTAAAAAGAATAAAATGAAATCTATAAAATATTTCATAATCATTACTGCTCTTGGTCTATGCTCTTGCAGCGAAGAATTCATAGACAAACAACCGCTGGATCAAGTTGTATCCAGTAATTTCTACCAGACTGAAAATGATGCCATGGAAGCCATCATCGCGGTCTATGATGTGCTGGGATACCAATCCACACCAGGTATTTCCTGGATGCCTCATGTCACTGTGTCTGACGTACTATCAGATGATGCATTCGCAGGAGGGGCTGATGCTAATGATGGTCAGAATTGGCAAGAACTGAACTCTTACAATACACCGACCACCAATGATATCACCCACGCTATCTGGCTGAAAAATTATACCGGTATTTACAGAGCTAATCTTTTATTGGAAGTTATAGGGGGCATAGAAGCCAGTGAAGAATTCAAAGCTCGTCTAGTAGCAGAAGCTAAATTCTTGCGAGGATACTTTTACTTCGATCTGGTAAGATGGTTTGAGAATATTCCATTGATAACCACGACGCTAGCGAATCCATCTGATTACAGTCAGCCACAAGCAAGCCCTCAAGTGGTGTACGATCAGATCGCTACGGATCTCATAGATGCTTACAATGTCTTACCAGCTGTGATACCACAAAATGAAACTGGTAGGGTCAGCAAGTGGACAGCTGTTGCCCTGCTGGCGAGAGCTTATCTATACTCAAATGACGTCTATGGATTTGACATGCAGACCGGTTCTGTTACGGTGGATCGTGCTCAAGCATTAAATTATCTTGAAGAACTTATCAGTGATGGACAGTTCGAGCTTCTTGAAAATTATGACGACTTGTTCCATATACCTGCTGAGTTTTCTGTAGAGTCGGTTTTTGAGATACCGCACGGAGATAATCCTGCTTGGTTTGATTGGGGTTATGTGAGGGGTGGAGAAGGAAATCTTGCTTCACAAATGCAAGGTCCTCGAGTAACGGGATCAGATAATTGGGATAGAGGCTGGAGTTTTGCACCAGTATCACAAGACTTGGTGTCGGCATTCGGAAATGATCCGAGATTATCCAGTGTAGTAACGATGGAAGATGAGATAGACGGTAATCTGGTCAAAGGCTTCCAGCATACAGGATACTTCTCTAAGAAATACAGTTCTGATGCAGAGCATTGGGGTGCTGATGGACAGTTCGAACATAACCGAACGACCAATTATAGAGTGATCAGATATGCTGATGTATTACTGATGGCTGCAGAACTTGGAAGTGCTAATGCTCAAGCTTATTTTGATCAAGTGAGGGCAAGAGTAGGACTGTCTAGCAAGCCCGTAACTATGGATAATATAATGGCAGAAAGAAGATTGGAATTGGCTCTGGAAGGACACAGATATTTTGATGTGATCAGAAAAGGCGTTGATTTTGCCTCTCAGGAATTTACTGAAACTGGAATACGAGGTCCACAGTACCAAGGTGACCAGATAATATTTGATGTGCAATTTGATCCAGCAAAGAGAGGTTTCTTACCGATACCTCAAAGAGAAGTTGATCTCTCTGCTGGTGTTTTCAGCCAGAATGATGGTTACTAAGCAATAACTTAAAAAGATTCACAATTTGAAAAAATTAATATCTATGACCTTGATTTCCATATTGGTAGCTTGTACTACTACTCAGGAAACTTCGAGGGTGATGTCAGATGTAAGAAATAAGAACAAGGACTTTGTAAAGCGTCTCATGACAACAATGACCTTGGAAGATAAGGTCGGTGAGATGACCCAGCTTACGCTGGACATGCTCAGTGTCGGGGAACCTTATCAAGTTCCAGATCCTCATACGCTGGATGAAACCAAACTGAAACATGTGTTGGTCGACCTCAAGGTAGGATCAATACTGAATTGTAGTGGACATGCGTTTCCTCGGGAGTATTGGAAAGAGATAATTACTACTGTGCAGGATTATGCCGTCAATCAGAAAGAGTCAGGTATTCCTGTGCTCTATGGGATAGATGCCATACACGGAACTAACTACACGTCTGGAGCTACACTTTTTCCACAGCAACTGGGACAAGCCTCTACTTGGAATCTAGACCTCGCAAAAAAATGTGGCGTTGTAACTGCTTATGAAACCAAAGCTTCTGGGATTCCTTGGAGTTTCTCGCCAGTTCTTGATATAGGAAGAGATGCAAGGTGGCCACGACTATGGGAAACCTATGGAGAAGATCCCATGCTGGCGAGTAAATTGGGCGTGGCATTCATAGACGGAATGCAGGGGGATGACATGGGTCAAGCTGATAAGGTTGCTGCTTGCATGAAGCACTTCTTGGGATACAGTGTCACACTGAGAGGTAAGGACAGAACACAAGCATGGGTTCCACGTCGACAGCTCTTGGAGTATTTTACTCCGACTTTTCAGGCTGCCATAGATGCAGGTGCACAGACGGTGATGATTAACAGTGGAGAGATGAATGGAATTCCAGTGCATGTCAATGAAGAAATATTAGTTGATTTATTAAGAGACCAAATGGGCTTTGAAGGCCTGGCAGTAACCGACTGGGAAGACATCGGATATTTAGTCAGTAGACATAGAGTCGCCACAGATTTCAAGGATGCCATCAGAATGGCAATCAATGCTGGAATTGACATGGCCATGGTGCCGACTGACGCTTCTTTTCCATTACTACTCAAAGAACTGGTAGAAGAGGGTTTAGTGCCCATGTCCAGAATAGATGAATCTGTTGCACGCATATTATTGGTGAAAAAAAATCTAGGACTGTTTGAAAATCCAGTTGGAGATCTGGACAGTTACAATAAATTCGCGTCTGCTGAATTTACGGCCATGGCTCTTGAGACTGCAGAAGAATCAATCATTCTCGCTAAGAATGATAATGATATTCTGCCCTTGTCTTCAGATTCGAAAATCTTAGTTGTCGGGCCTAATGCACAAAGTCTCAACTCACTGAACGGAGGCTGGACAGGAACTTGGCAAGGTGTTGATGTAAAATACAATACTCCTGGAAAACCAACGATCTTACAAGCGCTAGAAGCTAAATCAGGTAATAACGTGACTTTTGCTGAAGATGACAAAGCCGTCGTCGCTGCAGCCAGTGCTGATGTGATCATTGCTTGTCTCGGGGAAACTCCTTACACCGAGAAGCCTGGTGACATAGATGATCTCGATCTGGATCCGAAACAGATTGCACTTGTCAAGTCATTAAAAGAAACAGGCAAGCCTATTGTCCTAGTGATGATAGAGGGGCGACCTAGAGTGATAAGAGAAATAGTCGATGATGCAACCGCTATCTTGGTCGGTTTTCTGCCAGGTGACGAAGGTGGAAATGCCATCGCTAATCTGTTGTATGGTGATGTAGTTCCCAGTGGCAAATTTCCGATTACCTATCCTAAGCATAGCAATGATCTGTTGACCTATGATCATAAGGGTACGGACTTAGTCCATAGGGATTTTTCCATGAATGGTTTCAATCCTCAGTGGGAATTTGGCTATGGATTATCTTACACCACCTTTGAATATTCTGCGCTTTCAGTTGTGCCGGCACTTGACGGTGGGTTAAAAGTTTCTGTCACTGTTACTAATTCTGGTCAGAGAGAAGCTAAGGAAGTCGTGCAGGTATTTGTCTCCGATGTTGTTGCGAGTATCACACCTTCGGTCAAGAGATTAAGAGCCTTTGATAAAATTAATCTAGCGGCTGGCGAAAGCAAGACTGTCAGTTTTGATATTTCTGAGAAAGATTTGTCTTTTGTAGGTACTGCTAACGAGTGGATTTTTGAGCCAGGGGATTTTGTGGTGAGTTGTGGAGGCCTTACTGAGAAAATCACCTTTTAAGATAAAAGATACTTAGTACGACTTAAGTGAGAATTTGTTCTGTTATTTGTATTGTCCATACACTTTCTGTCGCTCAGGGATATTGTAGGGCTTATCAGATAATAACCGTTTAAGTATAAAAGGACTATCAGCTTCTGACTTGATAATTTTCAGAAACTAAAGCACTCTATGTTCTTCCCGCCTTTGCCATTATTTTTTCTCTTGATCTGGAAAGGATAGATTTGGATATTGACATAAAGGTCGGTTCCGCTAAAATCTCCGTTGCCCACTATGCTTAATAAGTTATCTGTGCCAATAGTGAGGTAAGCTAGGCGTACCGCAGCACCCACCCGCAAGTTACTGTAATTGTAAAGTGTCAAGGGGAGAAAAGCAGAGAAATGCTTAAGCTCATAAAGGCCTGTAATATTGAGGCTATTAGATCTGGCTATTTGTAGCGGTAAGACTTTAAGACGCTGTACCCAGTATCCGCAAAGACTAAAATTTTCATATAGCTTATGTTCCATCTGTACAGCTAGACCAGTGGGCAAAGCTTGAGAGAATCTATCCGACGTACTTTCCAGTATAAAATCCTGAGCCAATTGCTCGTCTAATTCTGTGAGATCTCTTAGCTCGTCGTATACAGTACCGTCCACCAGCAGACCAGATTCCCAGCGGTATGTTCTCTTACTACCACTGTAAGAAATGAGTCCCAAATCAAGTAGAGCGATTCCCAGATCGGTGCCCTTGGATCCACCCATATTTTTAATAGTGAAACCCAGATCGATACCTATGCCCCTTCCTTTGCGTTTGATAGTATTTTCTTCTGGGGATGTATGCGCTAAATCAAAACTACCCCCCTCCAGTACATCAATATTATCCTCGTCAAAACCACGAATGTCAAAACTATTTCTGTTACTGAAGTGCAAGGCTTCATAGCCCCGAAGGTATTTAGCAGTGATTCCCACAGATAAGTCTGGGGAAATATGTTTTGCCAGATGAAGATTTATTTCCGTATAAGCTGCTGCATTACCATTAAAGGGTTCTGCTGTCAGTACTGTGAGCGAATCGAGTTCTGAGTATACGGGATAATTGGCGACATCAGTGATATTATAACTACCGGCTATTAGTCTTGCTTTGATAGACATACCTATGCTGGTAGACTGATTGATATGGTATTGAAATGCAGGTCCTAGTACACTGGTCTGCAGATCACCATAACTTTTACCGTTCTCCTTATAACTTATGAACACATCACTGGTAGTTACATTGTCCCTGATGTCATCTAAGAGTTGGTCATAATTCCTAAGGAATCGGAAGAGTTTAACCTGTTTTATTTTAACGTAGTCCGTGTCCGCGAAAAGATGTGCACCGCCGAGATTGGCAGTCCATTTGTGAGGATTATTTAATAGGCCAGTCGGGTTAAGGTATGTTGCATTGACACCATTATGATTACCTAATGACAAGCCTGACCGTTCTTGGGTGATCCCTTGCACAAAGAAGGATAGAGCGATGAGCACTATAAAGAAGGTGCGGCAGTTAGTCATTAATAATTTTAAATAGAACGAACGTATAATTTTATAACTTAGTGTCAAGGGACTTAAAATTATCAAATACCAATGGATTCAGATTTTGACTATTCTCATCGTCTTTTGTGGTTGCTTTCTTTGTATCTTGAGTACGTATACACCACTTGCTGAGTCAGTTCCTGAAACTCTTGATTTGTGGTTACCTGCCTGAAGTAACACATTACTGATGATAGCTACTTCCATACCTAGTACTATCAAATCAACTGATCCTGACCCATTAGTTTTTAGAATTTAATTTTAATTCAAAAATTAGTCCTGAAAGGGTTAAATATTGCTTTGGCTTCTATTTCCAGTGTTGAAGATTCTGCAGTATGTATAGTATCGCGATTAGATGCTAAAGGTAAGTATTGAAAGTCTATGGTCAGCCCAAAGATTGTTCGATCCTACAAATACACTAATACAAAGCACTACTTGCTGTCCATTCGTCTGTGTTAGGGCTAGCTTGCCAGTGGCTTTATTTGAGTTGCTTGTCTCTTTCCAGTATTTATGGATTCTGTGGATATGGTTCTGAAGAAGCCTCTTTTGTCCATCAGCATTGAATTTGATTTGCTTAGAGATAATCATATTTTAGACGAACCTATTAAGGGAGAACACCGTTTTGGTTCAGTATCCTTTAAATGATTATTTGCAGTATGACTATGTATAGATTGATAATATTTGTGATAATAGTAGTAGCTAGTATTACTCAGCTGGATGGGCAAGTCGAAGAATGGCAAGATAGTTATAGGAGTTATACCATTAATGTGGACTTGAAGAATGATGAAATCCTTTTTGATTACGAGTTGTATTTCATCTCTGAGGATAAAAAGGGTAGTTATAGGACGGCTTCATTGGACACTTTTGTTCTGTTGCTTAAGAATGACATAGCCAATTTCCCTACTGGCAAAGAGAACATACTTTTCTATATCCATGGGATGTTCGGTGGTCAGGTGTTGAACTATAAGTCCACACTAGTTGATTTTAGATTAAGATACATCGATCCTCCTGCTTCTGATATGAGTAGGATAGTAGGGTACAGGTGGCCTGGGAATAGTTTGGATTACCCTAAATGTAGAGACAATGCGCATGCCATTGCAGAGGCGATGAATGAGAATTTTCGAGAAATACTCAACCACATTACAGCAGAATCACCGTCTACTTCTGTCAATGTGATAGCACATTCTCTTGGTTCTGAATTGTGGAAAGAAATGATGGTGTATGAGAATACATATGCAAGTGATAATATAAATCTCAATCAAGTTGTGATCTGTGCTCCTGATCTGGATGAGAATGCCTTCCATGAAGGCACACCTTTAAGCTTGGCCAAGGCGCGATGTAAAGGTGTTACTGTCTACCACAGTAATAAGGATTTCACACTGACCATGTCGAAGAATTTCAATAATAGGAACAGACTCGGATTGGATGGTCCAGATGAAGCCACCGCTTTTGGTTCCAATTTATCTTTTGTAGAAACCAGTAAGATTGCTGATGAGGAGAATTTTGCTTGGAAGATGACGGGGCACTCTTATGTGCGGGCATCTGAGAGATGTTCTGGAGACATACTCAGTGTTTTCATTGGATTGCAAGCTTCTGAGATAGCACATAGACTCCCTCAAGCTGATAAGTTGGGCTGCTATATTTTGGAACCTGCCGCTGATCAATAATAGGATATACTAGTCCCTTTTTTCGCGTCCTTTAGACTTATAATTTACTTGACCTTTATAATGGTTAATTGTTCTAGTAGTCTTAATTATTGATTAATATAATGGTCATTTATAGGAATTGTATCCTTAGATTTTCTCCGATTTGTAGAAATCTTTATTAGGTCCATTATATCAAGCAATTTTCCATATTATACTTATATTGATCATTAAAGTGGTCATAATATGTTTGAAGTCTTAGAAATCAAAGATGTAAAGAAGGAACTTGGTGCCTTGGTCAGAGCCATTAGAAAGCAGAGAGGCTTGTCTCAAGCTCAGCTCGCTCAGTCATTAGACATATCCAGAACAACCATTCAGAATCTGGAACTCGGAAGGAATTTTACAGTGAACACAATCTTGAAAGTGCTGAAGGAAGTTGCTTTATTAGAACAATTACATAATGAAGTTGTCAAGACTAAAAAGCAGGTGCTTAATTCTAAATCACTCTACTGATGGCAGATAATGATATTATAAATGTTGATTTGTTTGGTGTGGAGATCGGACGGATAGGACTTGATGAAAATCGTCGAAGGTCTTCTTTCCAATATAATCCTGACTTTCTTGAATCGAACAAATGGATTAATATTTTCCCTGAAACAGGAAGCCTTAAAAGAACCCCCTACGTTCAATTGTTCGGACAGTATTATGGTGAGACCTTCAAAGGCTTACCACCACAATTTGCAGATTCTCTCCCAGATCATTTTGGTTCGCTCATATTCAAAGCATGGCTTGAAACCAAAAAGGATAAAAATATAAGTGCTTTGGAACAATTGGCCTATGTGGCTAACCGAGGTATGGGGGCATTAGAGTACAGGCCAAGCAAAGCACTGCCCAAGCACGGTGAGATAGATCTGGATGAGATCATTGCCGTGCTCAAAGAAGTTTTGGACTTGAAGAAGTCAACTGAAGAAAAGAAGTTGAGCAATCAAGGTCTCATCAATGTTTTCAAAATAGGGACTTCTGCGGGAGGGGCCAGACCTAAAATTCTTATATCCGAAAACAAGAATAGCGGTAAGATCATTCCTGGAGACTTGGAATATTCTGATGCATATGAGCATTACTTGGTCAAGCTAGATCTAAAGCAAGATGGGAATTACCCCAGGGAAATCATAGAGTATATTTATAATCAGCTTTTAAAAACTGCAGGAATAACTGTAATGGCTTCGAAGCTGATAGATGATAAACATTTTGCAACGCAACGGTACGATAGACAACACGGAGAAAAGCAGCACGTTCTTACTGTAACAGGAATGACGGGCTGGGATTTTAAGGACGCAGAGAAATCTTCTTACGAGAATTTATTCAAGCTAGGTTCTTTTCTTAAAATCTCTCATACTCAAACAGAGGAATTATTCAGAAGGATGGTATTCAATGTCGTTTACGCAAATACAGATGATCATTTGAAAAACCATGCCTTCATCTATGATAAGGAAAAGGACGGTTGGGAATTGGCTCCAGCTTATGATGTGACTTTTGCAATGAATCCCTTATTGGAATATAGAACCATAAGCAGAGCCTTGTCCATAAATGGCAAAAGAAATAATATCACGATAGCAGATTTTCTCAAGATTTCTGATAATTATACTGTCAAGAATCCCAAGGGAATTATACGTAAAGTACAAGATCAGAAGGAACTACTTCTAAGTTACTTGAAAGAGTACGAAGTCTCGCAAAACGTTATAGATGGGATGATGAAAAGAGTCAAGGAATTCATTTAATCGTTCAGCTCGGCTGTTTATATTATGTGGTAAGTAGCCAGATATTCTACAAAACTCAATATGCCGATCCGCTAAGTGCTTTGAATGAATAAATAGTTGCTTATAGAATTACAACTATTACTTGGCAAAAGTTTTAGGAAGTATTTCAAAAGGGATGAATAACGACCGACTCACTTCGTTGCCTGAAAATAGGTTTGACAGCTTGGGAGATTTCGTTCCCCAGAATTTTGAGTAAGCGTTTCTTGGTGAAGTTGGTATGAGTGATGACTCCGATCTCTCTTACGGGGATGGGCTTTTCGAGTTGGCTGACATACTTGGGATTAATTAAATTTTTCTGAAGTGTTGCTAATCGGGGCAACAGTGTCATGCCTTTATTCATATGTACCAATTCTAACAAGGACAGGATCGAGCCGCTGACGAATTCCAGATTAAGATTAGTATTACCACGGGCTTTAAGGTGACATATCTTTTCTATCTGACTGGTAAGGCAGTGACTTTCTTCTAGTAGCCACAGTCGATTGACGTCTATCTCAGAAATCTTATACCGTTGTCTGGAATTCTTGGCATTTCTCAAGTCATAAATTAAAAAGTCTTCTTTAAATAGCACTTTTTGAATTGTGTTTTCAGCAATAATGGGTAATGATAATATGCCTATGTCCAACTCTCTTAATCGGATTCGCTGCGTTATTTCTTCAGTTGTTAATTCATTGATACTGAAATTTACCTTAGGATAGTTGCTTACTAGTTTGTCCAGGAAAAGAGGCAATAGAAACGGCGCCAAAGTAGGGATAATCCCAATCTTCAAAGTGCCTCTGAATTCTTCATTTGTTTCTTGTATCAATTCTAGTAGGTTTTCATATTCCTGATTGAGAATGGTGAACTGATCTATCAATTTGAGACCTTCTTGGGTTAATACTATAGGCTTGCTTTTCCTGTCAAATAGTTGAAGGTCGAGTTGTGTCTCCATTTTTTTAACCATGGTACTCAACGTGCTCTGGGTGACAAAACATTGCTCTGCTGCTACACTGAAACTGCCTGTCTTAGCGAGTGTGAGTACGTATTTAATTTGATTAAGTGTTATTGATGGCATCAATAGTTGTATTAATTATATAGTTTTTGTAAATATACAATTAATGACATTTTTGTAAGCATAAAAAAATAAGTATGGATAATAGTAGTGGAGATATCAGTAAATGTCCTTTTCACAATGGGAGTCTCAAGCAAACAACCGCCGGGGGAGGCACTACCAACCGAGATTGGTGGCCAAAGCAGCTCAAGCTCAATATACTCAAGCAGCATTCTAGCAAAACCAATCCCATGGATGAGGATTTTAACTATAGTGAAGCATTTGAGAGTTTGGATTATAAGGGTCTCAAAGCAGACCTCACAGCTTTGATGACAGATTCTCAAGATTGGTGGCCTGCGGATTTTGGGCACTATGGACCTTTTTTCATCAGAATGGCTTGGCACAGCGCTGGCACCTATCGTACCAGTGATGGCAGAGGCGGTGGTGGTACAGGCCAACAAAGATTTGCGCCACTCAATAGCTGGCCAGATAATGGCAACTTAGATAAGGCAAGAAGATTATTATGGCCTATCAAGCAGAAATACGGCAGTAAGATTTCATGGTCTGACCTGATGATCCTTACTGGTAATGTGGCTTTGGAATCGATGGGATTCGAGACTTTTGGATTCGGAGGTGGAAGAACAGATGTATGGGAGCCAGAAGAAGATGTGTATTGGGGATCGGAGTCGGAATGGGAAGCTGGTGACCAGCGTTATTCTGGAGAGAGAGACTTGGAGAATCCATTAGCTGCTGTGCAGATGGGGTTGATATATGTCAATCCGGAAGGTCCTGACGGCAACCCTGATCCCATAGCTGCTGCTAAAGATATCAGAGAGACTTTTGCAAGGATGGCAATGAATGATGAAGAGACAGTGGCGCTGATAGCAGGAGGGCATACCTTTGGCAAGACTCACGGGGCTGGAGATGCAGCGCTGGTAGGTGCAGAGCCTGAAGCAGCACCTATAGAAGCCCAGGGTCTGGGATGGAAGAATGGTCATGGTTCTGGATTAGCTGGGGATTCGATCACGAGTGGACTGGAAGTAACTTGGACTCAGAAGCCGACACAATGGACACATCTGTACTTCAAGAATCTTTTCGAACATGAATGGGAATTGACTAAGAGTCCTGCTGGGGCACACCAGTGGGTGGCTAAGACTGACGTAGCAGATGTACCCGATGCTCATGATGCCAGCAAGCACCATAAGGTAACGATGCTCACCACGGATTTATCTTTGAGATTTGATCCAGCTTATGAAAAAATTTCAAGAAAATTCTATGAAGACCCAGTTGCATTTCAGGATGCTTTTGCAAGAGCTTGGTTTAAGCTCACACATAGAGACATGGGTCCACTGGTAAGATACCAAGGGCCAGAAGTCCCTTCAGAAGAATTGATATGGCAAGATCCGTTGCCCGACGCAACTGCAGATACTTTGAGCGCTGAGGATATCACAGCTCTTAAAAGTAAAATCCACAATTCTGGTCTGACTGTTTCTGAAATGGTCAATACGGCTTGGGCTTCAGCTTCAACTTATAGAGGTTCTGATATGAGAGGCGGCGCTAATGGTGCAAGGATAAGATTGGCACCTCAGAAATTCTGGAAAGTCAACAACCCTACACAACTGGAAAAAGTCCTAAAGATCTATGAGCAAATTCAATCCAGCTTCGATAAGCAAATATCCCTAGCTGATCTGATAGTGCTCGGTGGCAATGCAGGTGTTGAAAAAGCTGCAGCGGATGCGGGTTATCCTAGTAGAGTCGATTTTGTGGGCGGTAGAGTAGATGCCACACAAGAGCAGACAGATATAGATTCATTCGGTGATCTGGAACCAGAAGCTGATGGATTCAGGAATTATCTGAAGACGAATTATAGTATAGAATCAGAACATTTACTAGTGGATAAGGCACAACTGTTGACCTTGACTGCTCCAGAAATGACCGTGCTGGTGGGCGGCTTGAGAGTCCTCGGTGCCAATGCTGATAATTCCAAGAAAGGTGTATTCACGGATCGAGTTGGTGTCTTGTCCAATGACTTTTTTGTCAATCTGCTGGATATGGATGTACGCTGGAAAGCAACCGATGAAAGTCAAGAAAATTTCGAAGGTACTTCTACCAGTTCAGGTGTCGTGAAGTGGTCAGCTACCAGAGCTGATTTGGTTTTTGGATCTAATTCCATACTGAGAGCAATAGCTGAAGTATATGGCAGTTCTGATGGCGAAGAGAAAATGGTCAGAGACTTTATCAAGGCCTGGACTAAGGTAATGCATCTGGATCGTTTTGATATAAGAAATAAAGCTTAAGCTGATCAATATCTTGATACTTACGAGACTGCCTTCTTTATGAAGACAGTCTTTTTTTTTTACCATTATCAACAAGGCATCATTGAGTATATCTTATTTTAGCTTTGTGGTATCATGCTTGGTGGAAAAAAAGTTCTAGCTGAATAATTAATTCTGTATAACGAGGAGTATTGGGTAATTCAAATTTTGTTAACACTCGTCTGATACTTGGCTTCGCCATAGTTGTAATAGTTTGTTCTACTTGCATTTCTGTAGAGCGTAATTCTTCAAAAATTCCAGAAACAAAGCCAAGCCGCTTCATAGATCAGGAGAAACAAAAAGGTGCTCATGTGTTTAGATTAGAAGATACTACAGATCTGCAATTTCTGCATGATTTGAATTTGAATTGGGTAACCTTAGTGCCTTGGGGATATCAGGAAGATTATGATAGTCCTGAAGTAGTGCATAGTAGTGGTGACAGTCTGGAGATAACCAAGAAAGATGAGCGATGGATCAGTAGGATAAAGCAAGTAAGAAAGGAGGGCTTCAAAGTTTTCCTTAAACCGCACATATGGATCACTGACGCTTCACCAGGCAAGTGGCGATCGGAAATATATCCTAAGAGTAAAGAGGAATGGGTGAGCTGGGAAGCTAGTTACCGGGAATTTATATTGAGATATGCAAGAGTGGCAGAGCTTGCCCGAGCTGAGATGTTCTGCATAGGTGTAGAGCTGTTACGCGTTGCCACGGAGCAACCTGATTTCTTTCGAGAACTCATAGTCGAGATCAGGGCCATCTATTCAGGGGAACTTACTTATGCAGCTAACTGGTATGAAGAATATGAAAGAATAGCCTACTGGGATCAGTTGGATTATATTGGAGTCCAAGCTTATTTTCCACTTGCGAAAAAAAGGAATCCATCAGTGAAGGAGGTGTCTCAAGGATGGAATAAGTTTTGTGGGCATATGGAGACACTAAGTCAGAAGACAGAAAAGAGAATCCTGTTCACAGAACTGGGTTACAAGAGTACGTCGGACAGTGCCATTGAGCCTTGGAAATGGATGGAACATGTTGAAGGGCTTGAAGGTTTGAATTCACACGAGACCCAAGCCAATTGTTATGAGGCTTTTTTTGTTACAGTCTGGGACAAAGATTGGTTTGCAGGGGTTCATCTCTGGCAACTGAATCCAGAATATGTTGAAGAAGAAATGAATGATAATTCCGATTTCACGCCTCAGAACAAACCGGCAGAACTGATAATCACTAGAGGTTTCTACTAAAGCCCACAAGGTCGCTACTCCTCAAGCTGTTATCGCAAAACCTGTATCTCACCACTGTATGTCTTTCTCTCTCCGTTTATGAATTCCACTTTGACCAAATATGCATAGGTGCCGTTCTGAACGAATTCATTTCTGAAAGTGCCATCCCACCCTGTGCCTATGTTTCTGTCCTCTATCACTGCTCCAATATACATCTGATTGCCCCACCTGTCATACACAAATAACTGACTATTTCTGACAGTCTCAGAAGCACCTATATTAAAAAGGTCGTTGAAGCCATCGCCATCAGGGCTGATAATATTAGGGAAGTAAATATTGATATCAATTCTAGCTCTTACAAATACAGAGTCTATGGAAACACAATATAAATCATTGGTGCTTTCAAAAAATAACCAGTTATCATCTTGCACTACATACACTAACACTAGTTCATTGGATATCACCTCCTCACTCTCAAACCACTCGCTGGTAATAAGGTCTCCACCACTCACATTGGGCTCTAGAATTAAAGTCTCTCCATAGCTCTCCTCCAGCTCTTCTTCAACATTGATCTTGGTTAGGTTCTGCCCGACGAGCAGATCCAAAATGACGAGGCTGTCGCAGCCATTGCTATTGAAAAGAGTATCATAATAAATGCCTTCTTGAGTCAGGTCAACACTTCCAAACGGATAAACTTCTCCCAGGCAAATCGTATCTTGAAATTCATGCTCGACATCTGGTAATACAGTAAGGTCCAAGCTCACCAGACTGTCGCATCCTTTATCAGTCTGCGTGAGATAGTCGTAATCACCAGTTTCCATATATCGGACTGATCCCATCTCGATATAACCACCTTCGCAAATCGATTCTATCAGAGTGGTTTCAGCTGGAAAATTTTCAGTAAGTATTAGAGTCACTGTGCTGTCACATAGATTATCTTCTGATATGTATTCGAATCTATAAATGCCACCCTCGTCCAGTACTTCGTTATCAAAAATAAAAGGTTCTCCAGAACAAAATTCAGCACTGATATCCAGAAATTTTGACTCCACCTCTATCACAGTCAAGTCCACGATACTATCGCAGCCTGCAGCTGAAGTAAAAGTTTTCGTATAAATGCCACCATTAATGATAGTGCTATCTCCGAATAAAAATTCCTCCTCTGGGCATATATGCATAATTAAAGTTTCTCTCTTTTCTTCCCTTACTGTAAGACTTAGTATGACCAAACTATCACAGTTTTGATGAGAGGTCAACAGCTCTTCATAAGTGCCGGAAAGATTTAAATCCTTATTATCAAAGAAGTAGCTGTCTTCAGCGCATATGGTCTCTGCTATTTCAGTAGCTGGAATGACGTCCGTAAAGAAGACATGTATTCTTTCCACTATGGAATCACAACCGGTAAACATTGATGGCAGATAATTGAAGTATGTGCCTTCGGTGAGTATCCATTCTTGATAAATCAATATACTGTCATGATAACATAATAACGTATCAATATTAATGGTGTCTGGAGGTGTCAACTCATATGGATACCAATCCAGTGTTTTACTTTCAGTTGTTATGCATCCAAAGGTGTCAGTTGCCGTGATTTCAATATCATAATTGCCACTCAGTTCGTATTCATGTAGTTGCTCTGCTCCCATTGCTGAGTTGCCATCACCAAAGTCCCACCCCCAGTCCACATCTGAATGTGAAGCATGAGAATAGTTTTGAAAATTCACAGCACCTGCGATGCAAGTATCATAGACACATTCTGTGATAATTTCTAAGTCTGGGATATGATACACTTGGAAAAAGGCAGTATCGTAACAATCTGCTCCATCATTGAGTATCATCATACCTTCGTACTGTCCCTCATCGGCAAAGTAGAAACTGAGGTCTCTCACGGTTGCACCATTTGAATCATACACCAGATCACCTTTAGGATCGTGAATTGTCCATTTGTAGTCTTGGATGTATGCTTGGTCCTCACTTTCATTGATGAATTCAAAAGTAGCTGGATCGCAGGTTTCAAAATACGCTATGGAATCCACTGGATTCCATAGCGGGTCCTTCAGATAAGTATCCGAACGGACTCGAGCCAGTAGATTCTCATAGCAATCCACGACATTGAATTCGTAATCTCGTCTGGTACGACTAAGCAATATGCCATTCCTTGTTTCTTCTATGCATACACCCACCACATAAGAACCTACGACTTGAGGCACGCCCGTCATGAAACCAGAATCCGAATTAATGACTATTCGTGGACTTCCATCCATGGGATTAGTAGTGGTATAGGGTGGCAAATACTCCAAGCCAGGATAGGGTGGCGGACAGAAGGCTGGATCAGGATTCTGTGTGGCACCACCACAGGAAGATCCTGGAGGTCCTGTATACAAAGGATCACAGAATGAGTAGGTAAGCGCATCGCCATCTTTATCTATTGCAGACTGGTCAAGCTGCTGCTGGAAGTTGGCACATACGAAAATGGGTGGTTTGCCAGAGAATACAGGACTACTACTTCCAGTCCTCAATGCTTCTGGAGTTATTAATATGTCATACACCGAGCCGAGGTCTCCACCTGTACCTATGATATTATTGATGGTGTAGTTTCTGCAGCATTTCTGATAGGTGATCTGGTAATTGCTGTTTCCTATTTCCAGAGTCGTTCTGAAGGTGTAAGTAGCCAGTTCCATTTTGGCTTCACTTAAGAATCGTGTCTTGCAGGGGTCTGAATCATTGGGAATATTTTCGGTGGGACTTACCGGCACTTGCCTGATGACATCATACGATCGCCAAGCACCCCACGGCTCCTCCACAAATACTCCAAAATTAGCCAACGCATCATAGGGGATACCTTGAGGGTCACGGTATAGTGTTAAGGTAACTTCTATTTCCGCCTCAGTCTGATTATTACTGAAAGCAATGAACTCATAGGTTATTTCACCTCCTACTATGTGGGAACCTTGGCAGTTGAGGGAGAGTAAGAATATTAGGAGAAAGATTGAAAGATTTATCCGTCCCTGCATTGACAATTGATTTAAAGTTATAGCTAAAAAAATTCAATTATCTACATTCAATTTTTCTAGAAACTCAGGAAGGGGAGACAGTGGGGTGAAACAATTTGCAGATGGTGTCGAAAAAAAAAGGGGATTATAATTTGCAATAGCTAAGTTAGCATTATTGCTAATACGAATTTAACTTTCAATGAATACGTATTAAAATTAGGTGTTTACCATTAGTCTGTCAGAGCCACCTACTCAGGGTAGGTGACTACTAGGGAATTCACAACCTTGGTTTTCAGGATGTCATCACTGAATTTGAATATTTCATTCTGCACGGACTCCCAGTTGTCATTCATGAATTGTGAACCTATCACGTGGCCTTGTGCATCAGCAAATGGCTTTACCACTAACTTGCCTTCAGGTATTCCAGAAATTTCAGCATATCTCTTTATTGCTGGTATGGAGATGATCTTATCGCTATGGGCTTCATCCTTGTAATAGTAGCCTATGAAGGTCGGGACGGTGTTCTTTTTCCAAGTCTCTTCAGTCATAGTCTGATCCAGTAAGGCTTGCATGGCTATGTAACCTTCTATCCTTGCTGTTGTCTGCCAGTATTCCTTCACCTTATCATTGGCTTCCCAGGTTCTATAATCTCCACCCATGGACAGCTTGAATAATTGCTTGCCCCAACGTCCTGTTATTTTTTTTGAGTTGGGATCGTTGATGGCAAAATTAGGAGCGAGCATTATCTGAGCAGCAATAGCCTTGTCTTCATTGGCTAAGTAAGAGCTGTAGGTACTTCCAGTTGAAGTGGAGAAAACAATGACTTTCTTGCCCAGAGCTTTTGCAACAGCTATGGCTTCCTTGGCAGAATCCAATAATTGTTTCGGCGTAAGATCTTTCATCGCATCCTTATCAGCTAGACCATGCTTAGCTAGCCTGGGCAAATAAAGATTGCAATTGTATCTGGCGGCAAAATTCTGAACGATAGGGAAGCCTTCTTTATGGGTGGCTGTGAATCCATGAAGATACACAACAGCATATTCAGTCACTGCTTTCTCTGCGCTGGCCCATATGATCTTTGCTTCATTCCTTGGCTTTATGCCTGGAGTTGATTTTTCCTTATTGGATACAAAACTCCCTACTTGATCTACACTGAAGGAAAGATTGGCTGGGCTGGAGTTCACTGATTCATACTTGGCAGTAGGCCCTAGAAAATAACCGATTATCAATATCAGGAGCAGAATCAAAAGAATCTTTACGAATAGTCTCATCTCAAAAGTATTATTAAGGGTGTAGTATTCAATCTAATCAAAACTACAAATAAACATATTATTATTTTATTAAGTATGTAAAAGTACTGATATAGAGCTGTTTAGATATTATTATTTCAAATATCTTGCTTCTGGCCAGCAGGCTGATCCACAAAGTGTCGATATGGATGCAAAGACTTATATTAGCCAACCATTAACATTCAATACTTCATGAAGAATCTGCTATGTTTCATACTGCTATTGGTAGGCTTACCGATTTATGGGCAATATGAATTTACACTCACCCGTGAGTTGGATTGCACTTCCGTCAAGCTCCAAGCAAATACAGGTACTTGCTGGAGTTATGCCACCTCTTCGTTCATAGAATCAGAACTTATGAGAAAAGGCAAAGGTGAATATGACCTTTCTGAGATGTTCATTGTCAGAAACATCTATATGGACAAAGCTCGCAATTACTTGCTAAGACAAGGTCAAGCAAATTTTTCTCAGGGTAGCTTGTATCACGATTTCATGAGAACGTTTTCACATAATGGCATCGTACCAGAAGCTTCATATTCTGGCTTGTTGGGAGAGAGTAAGCAACATAACCATAGCGAGTTGGAGGCAGGAATGAAAGGATACTTGGATGGCATACGCAAATCCAAAGGCTTGAGTACGCGGTGGCCTGTGGTCTTAGCAGCAATATTGGACACCTATCTCGGAGCGGCACCAGAAACTTTCATGTATGAGGGAAAAAAATACGACTCCAAGTCTTTTGCGCAAGAACTGGACATCGATGCGGATGATTATGTCAGCTTGACTTCTTTTACGCATCATCAGTTTGGCAAGGCATTCATCTTGGAGATTCCTGATAACTATTCTAATGGATCATACCAGAACGTCCCACTCGCAGATATGATGTCTATCATAGACAAGGCCTTAGAAAAGGGATACACGATTGTATGGGATGGAGATGTGAGCGAGAAGGGCTTCAATTCCAAGAAAGGCATAGCTGTCTTACCCACCAGACAAGGACGTAAAGACCTGTTCACCAAGCCAGGAGAAGAAGTAAAAGTAACCCAAGCGCTCAGGCAGAGTTACTTTGAAAATCTATCTACTACTGATGATCACCTGATGCACATAGTCGGCAAGGCCGAGGATCAAGCTGGTAAAGAATACTACCTCATCAAGAATTCGTGGGGTAAGATCAGCCCCTATAAAGGTTTTCTCTACATGTCTAGAGCTTATATGGAAATGAAGACAGTTTCCGTTCTGGTGCACAAAGATGTGCTGGACAAGTAAGCGAGCTAAAGATTATACGTGCTCGTATTAATCCTTTGATTCTGTATAAAGATTAAGTACTGATCGACTAGGATAAGTGATGCATATGCTTACTTTCGCCGCCTTTGCCAGTGATTTGCTTATGAATAAGATTTATCAGATTTCCCTGCTTTTAATGATAATGAGTGCCTGTGCCTACGGTCAAATGAGCATAGACACAATACAGCTTTCCAGTACTCGTATTCCGCTCAGAATAAAAGAGACAGGCAGAAGTATAACTGTGATAACGAGTAGAGATATGTTAGCTATGCCAGCCACTTCCATAGATGAAATATTGCAGTCTGTGGCTGGGGTTGAGGTGCAGTCGAGAGGTGGTTTCGGAACACAAGGCGATATTTTGATGCGAGGGTCCACTTTTACACAAGTGCTTATACTTATAGACGGTATGCGTATGAATGACCCGCTAACTGGCCATTTCAATAGCTATATACCCGTCACAAAAAAAGAAATTGCTCGGATAGAAATCATGAGAGGAGCGGCATCTGCGATGTATGGAGCAGATGCAGTAGGCGGTGTGATCAATATCATTACTAAGACTTTTGTCAGGGATTCTGAAGATAATGCCGGTGTCAATCTGGCTTATGGCACTGATCATTTATTGAGTGCTGAGATAGGATTCAATAGAGTTAAGAACAAATTGATTTTGGGCGGTGGTGCTTCGTCATTCAGTTCTCCTGGGCAGACAACCTTGCCACCATTTGCCAATTCTACAGATACCACAAGCACTGGACCACAAGCTTACAATACCTACTTTGACTTGAAGACGGTTGCTTTGTCAGCTTCTTACAAGCTCAATGATAAGTTTTTATTCAGTGCAAGAACCAGCTATGATTACCGAGATTTTGCAGCTCGGTACTATTACACGACGAGTCCTTTAGACAAGGCGGAAGAAATAGTAACTAATTTTTGGAATCGAATCAAACTTGCCAGAATAGGCGCCAGAAGCAGCTCAGAGTTCAATGTTGCTTTTAAGAGAAACACGGATCAGTTTGTTTTCAGTCCAGATTTTCCCAGTACTAATAATCATACCGCCAAGCTACTCAATTTCACTGTCAATCATCTGTATGAGTTGAATGATGCTGTCACGCTGAAAGGTGGTCTGCAAGTGGATCGGAGATCGATAGAGAGTAACGATAGAGGGGATCATAACGATATGCATTATGGTGCCTACGCGATGGGAGTTTATCAGAGAGGAGCTTTTAATGGTAACCTGAATGTGAGAGCCGACCATGATGAGAGCTATGATTTACAGATTTCTCCCAGTCTGAATTTATCTTACGTATCACCTAAGTTGGTTCTGCGTGGATCCGTGGGTAAAAGCATACGAGCAGCAGACTACACAGAGAGATATGTATCTAATAATCTTGTGAATTTGACGCCAGGTAGAAGCTTGGGTAATCCAGAATTGAATTCAGAAATAAGTTGGTCCGAAGAGTTGGGTTTTGATTATGAATTTACCCAGCAGGTTGGACTAAGTATGACATTTTTTTCCAGACAATCCAGTGAATTGATTGATTATGTGTCGACGTCTACTGCGGACATAGGATCTGTGAGTGCAATAGGAAGCTTACAGGCGGATGCGAGTTATTTATTTGCTCAGAATATTTCCGAGATCACAACTCAGGGATTGGAAATCCAAGCGAGGATAATCAAGGATATGGGCAAGTTGGCACTTAGGTGGAATTTAGGTTATACCTTTTTGAATACTGAGGGAGAGGAGGAAATCATATCGATCTACTTGTCCAGCCATGCTAAGCATCTAGTAACTTCTCAGCTTTTCCTTGAAGCCAAAAAGTTTGTCTTTTCAGTCAATGGGCTTTATAAGAGCAGAGCGAGTATGGCTAGTGGGGATGTTATGCCACTAGCAGATGACTACAGTGTCTGGCATGCCAAGCTTAAGGTGGCGGCCTTTGAAAGAGTGAAATTACATATAGAGCTGAGGAATGTTTTCGATAAGCAATATTACAATATTCTAGGAGCGCAGATGCCACAGAGATGGCTGATGGGCGGAGTGAGTAAGAATTTCTAGTGTGAGATTGTACTTCTATATGTCAGAATGTGATAACTTTGCACTCGCTTGCCGGTGTGGTGGAATTGGTAGACACGTTGGATTCAAAATCCAATGTCAGCAATGACGTGGGGGTTCGAGTCCCCCCACCGGTACTGAAGCCTTGCAAATACTTGTATTTGCAAGGCTTTGTTTCTTGTATTCCTACCTTTAAGCTATGACGCGACAACGGCACCAGAAAGGCCTCATTATTTTCATAAAGAACCCACAGCTGGGTAGAGTTAAGACTCGTCTTGCCAAAAGCACAGGTGATGTAACCGCACTTGCTGTATACCATAAGTTATTAGCTCACACTCGCAATACAGCATTGAATACAGACTGCAATCGCTATCTGTTCTATGATACAGCCATTACAGAGCAAGATGAGTGGAGCACAGAACTATTCAATAAGGATGTGCAAGCCACTGGAGATCTTGGTGAACGTATGCATACTGCCTTTGAGACTTGTCTAGCCCTGAATGACAAAGTTGTGATCATAGGCAGTGACTGCCCTGAGATTACTTCTGAGATCATAGAAACGGCTTTTCGCAGACTTGATCTGGCTGATGTAGTCATAGGACCTACTCTGGATGGTGGTTATTACCTGCTCGGTATGAAGAAAAGTCATTCGGAGCTATTCATGGATATGAAATGGAGCACAGCGACTGTATTTTCAGAAACCATCGAGCGCATTCAGCAGAAGGGATCGCTTTATTCTAAAATGCCTATCCTGTCTGATCTGGATAATATCGAGGATTTAAATAAGTTCCCAAAGTTCAACGCCTGACGCATCATAGTTCTCAGAATTGAGATTTATCTGATATAATAATTCCTTTATAGAATATTTTAGCTTTGATCAGGAATAGTACCAATCTTCAACCTATAGTTGAGCTTATGAAACCTTACATATATCTGTTATTTCTTATACTATTACTGTCCGCTGCGGTATCTGATCTATCTGCTCAGCGAGTTGTGACGCTGGAAGAATGTATCAATATGGCCGTTGACAGAAGTATCCTGGTCAATCAAGGCGATATCAATACACAATTTGCGGAAATCAGTCTCTCTCAGGCCAAACAAGCCCGCTACCCTAATCTCAGCGCTTCATCAAATCTCTATTGGAATTTCGGTAGAACGATAGACCCGACTTCCAATGACTTCATTACTGAACGTTTCTTTTCCAATACCTATGATCTCAATACAGGCGTGATTCTTTTTGACGGTTTCAGGATACGGAATACCATCAAGAAAAGTGAAATGGACATACAAGCGGCCACCGCTGATAATCAACAGACTAAGCAGGATATAGCCCTGCAGACGGCCCTTAATTACCTGAACGTCTTATTTACCAAGGAAAGCATCACCATTTCTAAGACCCTATTAGCGCAAAGCAAAAATCAGCTGGTCCAAATGGAAAAGTCCATCAGGGCTGGAGCAATGCCGGCATCAGAACGACTCAATGTCGAAGCCCAAATAGCCCAGGAAGAGCAAGGCTTGATAAATGCAAAGAATAACTATCAGCTGGCACTCTTCCAACTCAAACAACAAATGAGGATCAGCCCGGGAGAAGAAATCGAAGTTTCCGTTACGACTGAACTCGCCATAGATACTGACCCGGACTTGCTAGATTATGATGAAGTGATCACTCGTGCACTGTCCAATAGATACGATCTCAAAGCTGCAGATATAAGAGCGCAAAGTTCCGAAATGGATATTGACATCGCCAAGGCTGGTTATTATCCCCGTGTGAATCTAGGTGGTAGCCTGGGAACTAGATATTCCAATCAAGCCAAAGAAGTTGTGGGATTCAATACACAAATCGTGGAAACCGAAATCTTTTTGCCTACCAGCCCTGATCCTATAACCTTAGGTCAGGTTGTGGATATTCCTATTGTGGATAAGCAGAGTTTTGGGACTCAGTTGGACAATTTTCTTTCGTATGGTTTTGGTTTTGGTTTATCTATTCCGATCTATGATAATGGGAATACCAAGGCTGCGGTGCAGAGAGCAGAACTCGGTGTTATCAATCAGCAACTGGCCAAGCGACAGTTAACAGAAAATTTCCAACAGACCGTGCATCAGGCGCTCATGGATGCGCGGGCTGCTAAGAGAAAACTACAAGCTTCTGAGAAGAGTCTGGAAGCACAAAAGGCAGCCTTTGAGAATCTAACGAAACGGTATGAGATCGGTGCAGCTAATTCATTCGAGTGGGAAACACAAAAAGCGCAAATGGAACAAGCTGAGATAAACAAACTTCTGGATAAGTATGATTATCTCTTTAAAATAAAGATCATCGAATTCTATATGGGTAAAACACTAAATTTCTGAAAAGACATGGCTAAGAAAAAAGGAAAAGGCTTTTGGTTTCTGATAATACTATTATTGGTCTTAGCTGCTACGATGAGCTTTGCCTATTATAAAAAGTCCAAGGAACCCAAAGGGACTGCTGTGAATTTTGATACAGTCAAGAAAAGAACCATCAAAGAGAAAGTATCTGCCTCTGGAAGAATCTTTCCAGAGAAAGAAATTAAAATCAGCTCGGATGTATCTGGTGAGATCGTAGAACTCTATGTGATGGAAGGCGATAGTGTCAAGGCCGGTCAGGTGCTCGCCAAGATAGATCCAGAGGCATACCTTTCTTCTGTACAGAGAGGCCAAGCAAACGTGAGCAGTGCAAAATCGCAAATAGCTGTTTCCAAAAGTACCAGAGAATCCAGTCTTGCCCAGAAGGAACAAATCAAAGCACAACTGGCCAATGCGCAAAGCATCCATGAGCGCAATAAATCTTTGCTTGCTGATGGGATTATCTCACAAGCAGACTTTGATCAGTCAGAAAGCAACGTTGCAAATCTGGTGGCCAATATGAAAGCATCAGAAGCTACTATCAGATCTGCTGAAGAAAGCATCAAGGGCGCAGCCTTCAATGTGGAAAGTGCAGAGGCCACCCTCAAAGAACTCAAAACAAATCTCGGAAGAACTACCATAAAAGCGCCAGTTGGCGGCATCATCTCCAGTCTCAGTGTGGAGCAGGGAGAACGTGTCGTGGGTACGATACAGATGACCGGTACGGAAATGATGCGTATCGCCAATCTCAACTCCATGGAAGTGCAGGTCGATGTTTCTGAAAATGACATAGTCAGAGTCGCTATGGGGGATAAGGTAGAAGTGGAAGTCGATGCTTATCTGGATGAAACAATAGAAGGAACCGTTTCTGAAATAGCCAATTCTGCATCTAATATCACAGGTGCTACTGCAGCGCTAAGCACAGACCAAGTCACTAATTTTGCAGTCAAGATAAGGCTGGAATCACAGTCTTACCAGAAGCTTGTCACGCCGACACAGAAATATCCGTTCAGACCAGGCATGTCAGCATCTGTAGAGATATATACTGATGAAGTGAAGGATGTCCTCACTATCCCCATACAAGCAGTTACAGCTAGGGAAGTGGATGAAGACTCTGACAAAGATGATTCCGAAAAGACGGATGATGATTTCAAGGAAGTTGTCTTCATTCATTCTGCTGATACGGTAACCATGGTTGAAGTCAAAACAGGTATTCAGGATGATGAATATATTCAGATTCTCAGCGGTCTGGCTATGGATCAAGAGATTATCAAAGGCCCTTATTCTGCCATCTCCAGTGATCTGGATGATGGTTCAGAAGTCCATGAGAAGAAAGAAAGAAAGAAAAAGAAAAGAAAGTAGAACCTTAGGAATAGTATGACATTTGCCCTGTATTACTGGAAATACGGATTGATCTGCTAGAGATGAATTAGGTATTACTTAATTAATTATGTGTTAAGATTAAGCTGTTTTCAGAATCCATCCTATCTTTGCAATGCATCAAGAGATCAGCTAGTCAGCTGACGTCAACCGAGCCACGAAACGCCACGGTGATCCAATGATGCGGACATAAGTTCAAAATGGTTTCGCTCCATTCTATTTATTTCCGTTTCGGTATTGGTGCTATTAATTGACACTAAAGAAGCAATGCCAAGATGAAAGTCTGCGATCACATTACTAAAGCCAACGGTAAAACCCTCATCTCTTATGAAGTGCTGCCACCTCTCAAAGGAGGAAGAATGCAAGATATCTTCAGAATGCTCGATCCCATCATGGAATACAAGCCTGCATTCATCGATGTGACTTACCATAGAGAAGATATTGTTTTCAATAAGAGAGAGAGTGGTTATTACGAGAAATTGTCGATCCGTAAGCGTCCAGGAACGGTAGGTATATGTGCCTCTTTGATGCATAAATATCATGTGGATACTGTGCCGCATCTTATTTGCGGTGGCTTCACAGTTGCGGAGACTGAAGATGCTTTGATAGATTTGGCTTTTCTGGGCATAAACAATGTCTTGGCTCTTAGAGGGGATGCTAGAAATATGGATTCCCGATTCATTCCTGAGCCAGGAGGGCATAAATACGCGGTGGATCTGGTCCATCAATTACAACATATGAATGTGGGTCAGTATCTGGATCAGAATCTAGCTAATGCAGCGCCGACAGAGTTTTGCATCGGCGTGGCTGGCTACCCTGAGAAGCATTTTGAAGCACCTAATTTTGATATCGATCTTAAGTATCTGAAGGACAAAGTGGAAGCGGGTGCTGATTACATTGTCACTCAGATGTTCTTTGATAACGATAAGTACTTCAATTTTGTGGACAAGTGTAAAGCCTTTGGAATTAATGTCCCTATCATACCTGGACTAAAACCCATTACCAAGAAATCACAACTTGTCAGCATCCCGCGTATGTTCTTCATTGATTTTCCAGAAGAACTAGCTAATGCCATGCACAATGCCAAGGATAAAGAAGCCACTCGTCAGATCGGAATAGAATGGTGCATCGCTCAGTCAAAAGAACTGAAAGCAAAAGGCGCTCCCATACTTCATTACTATACGATGGGCGATACGCAGACTATGCTGAAGATATTAAAGGAGGTTGCCTGATTTTTAAGAGGATATTAATTTTTGACATATTAACGAGATTATGAAATACTATTCTCGATAATATTGTTCCTCGGATTATATGCAATACCTGTAACCGCCCAGCAATTTGACACAAACGCATTTCCAATAACTATTAAGATTATGGTCTCAACCGGTCTATAGGGATTTCGCTTATCGTTAGCGGTATAGTGGGTGTGCCTGTCAGGTTCATACAAAAAAGCGGTGATCAGAAAGAAATTGTTCCTGCCCTTTCAGGGCGAGCCTTCGGAAATCGATTCAGTGATGATATTGATTTCAACATCGGCTTCAGTTTATTAGCGGGTTATAATGTTTTTCTTGGGTCAAAGTTTAAATCGAGAAACATTAAGATGTTCAAGAATTATCTTGGTTTGAAAGCTGCTGTGTTACAAAACCTACTGGGATTTAGGCTGGGTTTACTTGGCATAGAGATGCTTTTTTTAAAGATGGCTACATTTATTCCAGAGGTCTGGATTTAGGTTTGATTTACTCTATATCAATAGACGGATCATATAAAAATCAGAATGAGGACCTGATAGATGATGAAATTCAGCCGTTTTTGAGATTTGATTAGAACTGGCTTCGGTCCTAATTTTCTTGTTGCTTAATGATAATGGATAATTACCCTATTCGAAATTCTCATACTTAACCTCACCACCTACCATAGTCATCAACACTTTAGCTTTAAGAATCTCTTGATCTCCACAGGTAAGTAAATTCTTGCTCAGCATAACCAGATCCGCATACTTGCCCACTTCCAGAGAGCCTTTATTCTTCTCTTCAAAAGCCCCATAGGCAGCATCCAATGTGTAAGACCGCAAGCCTTGCACTCTACTCATCCTGTTTGTTACAAAAAATTTCATGCCATTATCCACTCTAGTCCTCGTCACACTGGCATAAAAGTTTCTGATGGGATCAATATCTTCTACAGGTACATCAGTACCGTTAACAATAGTCACACCTTGATTAAGTAAGGCTTTCCAGGCATAGGCGCCTACCTTGGCTCTGAGCATCCCTAGCCTCTTAACTACAAAGGGTGCATCAGAGGTGCAATGCACGCCTTGCATGGAGGCGATCGCTCCGGTCGACTTGAATCTCATGATGTCAGTAGGATTGAGGTGCTGAGCATGTTCTATTCTCCAGCGCTTGCTCTTTATGGTGTCCTTATGATTTTCGATGATGTCGAGTACTTCTTTGTTAGCCCGATCTCCAATGGCGTGGACACAGAGCTGCATATCATGTTTATTAGCTAGTTCTGCAATCTTGGCCACTTCAGAAATTTCAGTTGTGTTCTGTCCTATGAAATCTGGTTTGTCAGAATACGGTTCCAATAGCCAAGCACCGTGAGCACCTAGTGCTCCATCCACTTCTGTCTTGATGGCTCTGCAAGTGAAATGACCGTTACCGATATCAATCTTTCTGTATTGTCCGACTTTGTTTTTAAGTTCTTGAGAGCGGTGTCTGACCATCGCCCACAATCTGATATCCATCTTACCATCTTTGGCTAATTGTTCATATCTGTCCAGCTCATAGAACTTGGATCCTGCATCTTGAAAACTGGTGATTCCATTCTCCAAACATTTTTTCTGGGCTAACTGGATAGCCTCGTGCCATAGTGCTGTCTGGGCTTTTTCATCCAAGCTTTTCTTATGGGCATTGAAAGCAAGTTTAATGTGGTCCATAGAATTTTCTTCAAATACACCTATCGGATTTTTCAATTGATCCTTAATAATTGTGCCACCTACTGTGTCAGGGGATTCAGAGGAAATTCCTGCTAGCTCCATCGCCTTTTCATTGGCAAAGAGACTGTGCCCACTAGCGTGCACCAAGATAACTGGATTGTCTGGGGAGATTTTGCTTAGTGTATTATGTGTTGGGTAGCCTTCGTAGAGATCATCTGGTTCTATATCCCACTTTTCTTGATGCCAGCCACGACCATAGATCCATTCACCAGGTTTCAGATTGCAGACTTTGTCTTCGACCTTTTTAACTATTTGTTGCCAGCTGGTATCTGTAAGGAAATTGAGATTCTGGAGAGTTTCGCCCATTCCGGAAAAATGTCCATGTCCTTCTATGAAGCCAGGCATTAGAAATTGGCCTGCAGCATCTTTGACTTGTGTTTCAGAAGTTTTCAACTTCAAAATTTCTTCATTTGTCCCTAAAGCTTGTATGCGTCCTTCACTGATGGCAATTGCTCCATTGAAGGGCTGAGTATCGAGGGACTCTGCAGAATAGATGATTGCGTTATGAATGATGAGGTCAGTAGTGCCCAGGTCTTTTGAATCATAACAAGAAATTAGTTGCAAGAGGTTGGCTAGGAAAAGATAGAGGTATGATCGCATATTTTTAAAAATAAAGCTTTTCATTTGGTTTTATACTCACAGAATGATATTTCCTTAAGGACTTGCTATACTTACAGTGAATTGAGGTATTACTAAGGTAGAAATTGTGAATGCATTTAAGTAGTGAAGTAAGAGTCTTGTTTACAGTAGAACTGGGAGGAATATTTAAACTCAGATCATTCAATTTGCTACTTCTGTGCAGCCCCTCCGTAGTTTAAGTACTGCTTTGTTACCAGTCCACCACGAAAAAGGTACTGGCTATACTATGGGTTTTTTTATGTTGAAGACTAAGCGCCATTGCAAGTTTACTATCAGCTGTTGAACTTAGCTAAATAGCTGCTTGAGTGTAATTGAACCATTGTTACATAAGTGCTGATTCAGCATTAAAACACCTCTGTTTATATGATACATAATCCTGCTAGTGGTCCGTACTTGGCTATATGAGAGCTAATTTTTAAAATTTCTTATACCACCTATGCAACGTATTCCAGGCTTATTACGAATTAGTATAGTATAGGATTGAATGTCTTTTCTACAAGCATTGTAAATAAGATTTTCGAGAAAAATTTTCCACCTTACAGTACTACTGACAAATTAATTAAAACTTGATAAAATGAAAAATACATTGTTCATCGTGGCATTACTATGCCTGAATTTTACTGCCTATTCTCAATTTAACTTAGGTGTTAAGGCAACCACTTCTACTGTATTCACCCCAGCAGATACTCAGGGATTCGTTAGTTTGAGTCCAAATCAGATTAGTAGAATATCTGTTGGAGAAACGGAAAAAAGGCATGCATATGGTCTTTTCGGTATAGCTGAGAATGAAAAACTCTTCTTTATGCTGGAGGGTCTTTATACCAGTTCAAGCCAGCGTTTTCAGATGGTTGCAACTGGACTGGAAAGAAACAGACCAGATCCAGCAACGGAACTATATGACAATAGCTCGAGTATCAGATTAATAGCCACAGGAGGAGTCAAGTATAAGAACTTCAGATTAGGTGCAGGCCCTGAAATTTCAATGGTCCTTTCTAGAGAAGAAACGTTATCTCAACTGCGCAATTTTGAGAAACAAGATGCTGCTAATCTCGGAGGGTTTGATTTTCTGTTAGGTTACACATTTTTAAATCACATACAGTTAGATATCAAGTACGTTAAGTACTTCGCCAATATAGGTAGCAATTATCACTTTGATGGCATACCAGTGAGTTTCAAGGGTAATCCATCCATGATAGAATTAAGTCTCGGGTTCCATTTGTAGTAGTGTGGAGTTCAACATATTTACTGAGTTAGATTTAGATGACCATTTATTTATAAATGGTCATCTTTTATTTTGCAAGCCTTTATGTCCGAGCAACGATCCAAGCGGGTGCACCAACTCAAAAGGTACTGAGGAGATTGATGCCGCTATGTCTGTTTACCGTTTCGATTGCTTCCCTTTCTGCATATCCTTGAGTAAAGACATGGCCTCTATTATGGTTTCCAGCTTCTGTGATCATTGATTTCAAGCAACTTATGGCACTGACTAAACAAGAAGATCCTGAACAGATAATAGGAATCTTTATTTCCAAATCGTGAAGGTAGGCTAGGTAAAGGAATTATGACCTGATAGGTGCTTAGTGGCTATTGTAGAGTATCCGTAATCTAAATAACTATCGAGGTGGTTATTATTCAAGTTTGGATTAGTTTTGAGATTGATTCAATTGAGATGCAGACGATTCAGAAATTACAAGATTACTTCAGAGACAAACTTTCCACGTATGATTACCCTGAGCAACCGGCAGCTCTGTATGAGCCTGTCCGGTATATCATGGGATTAGGGGGTAAACGCATCAGACCTGTACTATTGCTGGCCGCCTATGACCTCTACAAGTCAGATACGTCTGCGTTTAAGGCTGCATTGGCGATAGAGGTATTTCATAATTTCACTTTATTGCATGATGACATTATGGATGAGGCGGATATCAGACGAGGTAAGCCTACGGTCCACGTTCATTATGATCAGAATAAGGCCATACTCTCTGGCGATGTCATGATGATATATGCCTACCAATTATTAGAATCCTATCCTAAAGAATTTTTGTCTCTTATGAAGACTTTCAGCCAGACGGCCAGAGAGGTCTGTGAGGGGCAGTCTATGGATATGGAAGCGGAGCAGCGGGATGATACTAGCATTTCTGATTATTTGAATATGATAGAGTTGAAGACTTCTGTACTTTTAGCAGCAGCCCTCAAAATGGGTGCTACTCTAGGCGGGGCTAGCGCAGCAGATCAAAAGCATCTTTACGAATTCGGTAGAAACTTAGGTATCGCATTTCAGATCCAAGATGATCTATTGGACACCTTTGGGACAGCAGAGCTTTTGGGTAAGAAGATAGGAGGGGACATTGAACAAAAGAAAAAAACGTACCTCTACTTGAAGGCCTTGGAATTGCTAGGCGAACTTCAAATAGCTCGACTCAAGGAAATATTCTTGGACTCCAAAATAGAAATGGACCAAAGTAGGATTGACGAAGTAAAAGACTTGTTCACTAAGTCTCATGTCAAAGTCCATGCAGAAGAATTAAAATTAGTTTATCAGCAGTTGGCTTTGTCACATCTGGCTGCAGTCAGTGTGAATGATGAAAAGAAGACTACACTAAGAAGGCTCGCAGAATCATTACTGAATAGGAAGGTGTAATAAAGCATTGTACAAGAGGTAATTGCAGTGCCGTAAGTTCTAGCACCTTAGCGCTTGATCACCTTAGTAGTAATGTAATCCCCATCTCTGAATCTTACACGGATGAGGAACATCCCTGCTTCGATATTGTCGGGAATTTCAATCCCCACAGGACTACTTGCCCAAGTGTCAAATTTCCTAATCAACCTGCCTTGCAGGTCTGTAAGGTTGACCTCCAAAACTTCTGATGGTCTATTGGATTTCAGATTGAAATTATCAGTGGTAGGGTTAGGATAAACCTCTATTATTCTTGCTTGACTCTCAGGATCATAACCTGTAATTGAATCAATGAAAAAAGTGTTGGATACGGAAGTCCAGAATTGCCAGGGGTGGATTTGAGCTTGGGATGTACTAAAACTCAATAGGAACAAGCTTAATAAACAGTAAAACCGTATCAATGTGAGTTTGGTGTTTGAAGTATAGTTATAGACTATTCTTTAAGGGAGTATTCTAGAAACTGTGTCATCAGTTAATTAATAATATTTTTTCGGCGAAAGGCCTTCAAAAGAAGGGAGGTCTTTTGCCGAAAAACCGTACTCCACAAAACTAAGGTATCCTGTCAGGAAACTCTCTTTTGAGTACCCTGATAATTGCTGGCCATCCTCTTGTCTTTCGTTGCCAACTTTTCTTATTGTATTGCAAGGTCAAGTATAATTGTTTTTCCAATGCCGTATCGTTTATGAATGCACCTTTGGTTTTTGTACTCTTCCTCATTACTCTATGTAATGCCTCTACTGCATTGGTCGTATAGGTTGCTCTTCTCAACTCATCGGGGTAATCAAAACTCACACTCAATTCTGTCCAATCTGCTTTCCATTTCTTAGCTATCTCTGGATATTCATTCCCCCACTTTTCATCGAATTTCTCCAGCTCCACCAGAGCTGAATCCGAATCATCTTTATTGTACATCTTCTTTAAATCCTTGCATACTTCTCTGAGGTCCTTCCAGCTTACATGCTTTACACTTGTTCTGACCATATGCACTATGCATCTCTGAACATGTGACCTGGGATAGATGGATTCTATTACTTGCTTGAATCCCTTCAGCCCATCCACACAAAAGAAAATAGAGTCTTTAACACCGCGTTCTCTTATGTTTTCCAATATCCTCCCCCAATGCCTGGCCCCTTCAGCTTCCCCGATATATAAGCCTAAAACGTCCCTTTCCCCCTCTAAGTTCACTCCGAAAACAGTGTACACGGCCTTGGTGACAACCTTGCGATTTTCTCTGACTTTGAAATGTATGGCGTCTAAATAGATGATGGCATACATGTCATCCAGTGGTCTGGATTTCCACGTTTCTATCTCATCCAAAACCTTATTGGTCACGCTGGTTATGAATGAGGGACTATAGCTGACTCCGTACATCTTCTTGAAATGTTCGCTGATGTCCGCGTAACTTGTCCCGATCGCATACAACGATAACATTTGTCGTTCCAGATCAGGTGCCATGCTTCTGTCCCACTTCTTCACGATCTGAGGACTGAAAGTGCCATTTCTGTCTCTAGGCGGCTTGAC